>UMFX01006680.1_pt1 | contig 124639 bp, 104 predicted proteins | sample 1965131 | NCBI WGS metagenome assembly UMFX01 (sample SAMEA4836058, study PRJEB28245) | human gut metagenome | biome: gut microbiome; material: fecal sample | place: Denmark | collected 2008 | reverse complement strand
CTTCAAGCCCTAAGAAAGCACCGCAGAATCTGCGACACTACGCTAGTTAAACTCCGGGTTATTCATATCTCAATGCATCAATGACTTCCATCTTGGCTGCCTTGTTTGCAGGATAGTATCCGAAGAATACTCCTGTCAGCATGGAGAAGAATAAGGAAAGTACAATAGCGGATAAAGACGGCCGTACCGACATAATAATGTAGCTTGAATATTCAGAATACATATTCTGGATCACAAACTCCGCTGCTTTGCCTAATACAAATCCATTAAACACCCCGATCAATATCCCGATCATTCCACCAAAGATACAGAGTACGATCGCTTCTATGACAAACTGCATACGGATGGTGCTCCTCTTCGCTCCAAGTGCCATCCGGACACCGATCTCCCTTGTACGCTCGGTAATAGACACAAGCATAATGTTCATGACACCGACACCGCCTACGATCAATGAGATCAATGCAATGCCGGACACTGCGATCGTGATCACATTAATGACGGTATTGATCATTCCCATATCAGACGCCATATTATAGGTAGTAACATGGAAATTTTTATTGTTTGCATATTTCTCTTCAAAAAAGTTTGTAACATCTGTCGTTGCCTGATCGATATCTGCCAGGGAATTGACCATCAGGTTAAAGTTTGTGTAACCGGACTGATCCTTTCCCATCAGCTTAAAACAGGTCTGGATTGGAATAAACATTGTAGTAGAACGGTCTTTTTCCGGGACGCTGGTGTCCACCTTGCCAAAAAGTGCTGCATTATATTCGTATATGCCTACAATTGTAAAATTATATAGATTTCCATCGCTGCCTGCATAAGTGATCTGTTCTCCTATTGGATTCTCATCTCCAAAATACTGCTTTGCCATGGTATCTGCCACAATGCAGACGTTCTTCTTTGTTTTGTTATCCTGTTTTGTAAGGTTTCTTCCGGCATACATCTTTAATTTCATATAATCAATATACTCGGAAGTAGTCCCCTGAACAGATACATTGGCATAAGTATTTTTATCCTGCCGAATCTGTCCGTTTCCAAGAAATTCAGAAGCTGCTATTCCATCAAATTCATCCGGATATTTTTCCACCAGTTCATCGATCATCTCCTGTGTCACAAAGTCCGATGTTTTCATTTCCGGGTATTCCCAGGTATCCCAGTCTGCATCATCTTCCGGATATCTTGCATCCACATATGCCTGAACCGTATTGCCACCCAGTGAATTTAAGGTGGATGTCAAAGTAGTCTGAATGGAATTACCGATCGTCGTGATCGTGATGACTGCACTGATACCGATTATAATTCCTAACATGGTCAGAATCGAACGCATTTTATTGCTGAAAATGCTGGTGATCGCCTCTTTTATATTTTCCAAAAACATCAGCCTTCACCTCCATTATCTGACACGATATTACCATCTAAGATCGTAACGATCCGTTTTGTCTCCGCCGCAAGTTCCTGTGAGTGTGTGATCAAAACGATGGTTTTTCCCTGCTCCTCATGCAGCTTATGAAAAAGATCCATGACCATATGTCCGGTTTTGGAATCCAACGCTCCGGTCGGCTCATCCGCTAAGATGATCGCCGGATCATTGATCATTGCGCGCGCGATCGCCACACGCTGTTTCTGTCCACCGGAAAGCTCGTTTGGTTTATGGAAAGCACGTTCCTCCATGCCAACCATTTTTAACATTTCCATGGCTCGCTCTTTTTGATTTTTTTCCCTCTCAGTACTATATAACAGCGGAACCATGACATTTTTTAATGCATTGGCTTTCGGAAGAAGGTTAAAATTCTGGAATACAAAACCAATCCTCTTGTTTCGGATTGCACTTCGCATGGAATCATCCATTTTATTTACATCTTTTCCCTCCAGAAAGTAAGTTCCCTCAGTCTGACGGTCCAGGACACCGATAATATTCATCAATGTACTTTTTCCGGAACCGGACTCACCGACGATGGAGACAAATTCTCCCTGATTGACTGACAGGCTAATCCCATTTAAAATCTGCAGTTCATTCGGCTTGCCTATGTAATAACGTTTTATAATATTCTCCATACGGATTACTGGTTCACTCACGATCATTCTGCCTCCGTACTCATCATGCCTTCTGTGTCAAGTGCCTGATTGGAATATATCTGTTCCGGAGTAAACACCTGACCTTCGGTGACAGAAAATGTATTATCGTAGATCAGCTGGTCGCCCTCTTTCAGATCGCCGCCTGTCACTTCTGTATAATAGTCTACCTCTTCACCGACTTTGATATTTTTCCGGACTGCGGTTGCTGTTCCATCTTCATTTGCTTCCGCTACCAGAACATAGGAATCTCCGTTGTCATCCTGCCGGATCAGATCATATGGAACTGCAAGCTGTGTGCCTCTGTCTTTGATCACAATTTTGGCTTTTGCACTCATTCCAACCAGAAGTTCTGTGTTGTCGATCGTGATCTCAGCAGAATAACCGCTTGAGGTATTGGTATCTGTACCATTTGTGTTGGTGGACTGATTTTTTACTCTGACCACACGTGTTACCGTACCTTTGATTTCTTCATCCCCTGTTGCATCCGTTGAAACGGTTGCAGGCATTCCTTCCTGGATCTTTAAAATGTCAGCTTCCTCAACATTTACGATCACTTTTAAGGAAGATGTATCCTCGATCGTGATCATGGTCGTTCCTGCTGTGTTTTTATCTCCGACTGATACATTGACGGCTGTGACAACTCCACCGATCGGTGCAGAAAGTGTACAGTCTGCAAGCTGCTTCTGTAACTGCTCCAGCTGGTCTTTTAAATCTCTGGTCGTGCTTGTCTGGTATTTTTGCATGTCAACGGTATTCTGGGCAGTGGAAACACTGCGGTTTGTGCTTGTTTCTGCGTCTGAATAACTGCTCTTTGCGGTGTTGACTGCCTCCTCTGCAGATTTCAACTGATCCGGATAGGCATCTAATTCTGCCTGAAGACTGTCTGCTTCTGCCTTCACACTGGTATATTTGGATGCCGCTTCACTGTAAGCACTCTGTTTTGCAGAAAGGTTTCTGTTGGCATTCTCAACATTCTGCTGTAATTCTGCAAGCTTTGTATCTACCGTAGAAGAAGCTGTTCCTCCGGGAGCTGGCTGGCTTGTATTCTGGCCGCTGCTCTGATAACTGCTCAAGGCATCCTGCGCTGCATAAACTGCACTCTGTGCTGCTTCCACTTCTTTTTTTGCATTATTCTGCGCATTTTCTGCACTGCTCACTTCATTTTTCTTATTATTCAACTTTGTCTGGCAGTCATCTCTTTTTTTCACAAGCTCATCATAGCCCGCCTGCGCTTTATTCACAGAATCTGTTGCCTTGGCAAGTGTCGTTGCCTGATCCTGTTTTGCCTGATTCAAACTTTCCTGTTTCTGTACAGCATCATTTGCTGCGATCGCATTTGCATTATTGATATTTGTCTTTAACTCAGCAATCTGTTTTTCAATATCCTTCTGATCCAATGTCACAAGCGGATCACCCTCTTTTACAATGTCACCCACCTGAACGTTCACGGCTGTGATCTCTGCTGCTGCAAGGGACATGACATTTGTCTTGCTCTGTCCTGCGATCGTTCCCTTCAAAGAAACTGAATCGGATAAATCCCTTTTCTCTACCGGTTCTACCTCAACCGTATTCGCTGCTGTCTCGATCTGTGAAGTCATATTTTTAACAGCGCTGCCGATCAATACAATTACAATAGCTGCAATCACTAAAACGATCAGCCATACTTTCTTCTTTTTCTTTGGTACTTCAGCCACTTCTGTCTTTTTTTCTTTTTTATGAAAGAAATGCTTTTTTTCCTTTACATTGTTGTCTTCCATGCTTACATGATCTCCTTTTTTTCCTTGTCTTTTTTGACCTATGGCAAATTGTACCATATTGTTTTCAGAAAAAAAGGGGATTAATGTAATCTTAATATTTCTTTCACGTTTCTTTATGAAAAGGAATGATTTCTAAAAAAGGTCTAAAAAATTATCTGGCATTTTTCGTTCCTTTTGCTGCTAACTAACACAAGTCCCGCCAACAGCAAAACCGGGAAAAGAATCGAGGCTCCAATTCCCACGCGCAGATTATTGGAAAACGCACTCGAAACAAATCCCACGAGTGTCGGTCCACCGGAACAGCCGAGGTCTCCTGCCAGCGCAAGCAGTGCAAAAAGCACTGTACCACCCCGCTTTAAGGATGCGGACGCTTTGCTAAACGTTCCCGGCCACATAATTCCAACTGAAAAGCCGCAGATTGCGCAGCCCACAAGTTCTACCGCCGGAACCGGCACAAATGCGATCAGCAGATAAGAGCCAATGCAAAGCAGCGTACTTAATTTCATAAACTGATCCAGATCGAATCTGTCTCCATATTTTCCATAAATCAAGCGGGAAGTTCCCATTAAAATAGAGAATGCCATCGGTCCCACCAGATCACCGATCGTTTTGGTGATTCCAAGTCCCTGCTCCGCAAACGCTGATGCCCACTGGCTCACCGCCTGCTCGGATGCACCGGAGCACACCATCATGATCATTAAAAACCAGAATACTTTTTCCCGGAAAAGTTCTCCCATGGTCATGCCCTTCTCGCCCTCTTCATGCAGACTGTAGATTGGCACTTTTGTGAATAAAATCATATTGCAGACCGGAATGATCACCCACAACAGTGTGAGGATTTTCCAGTGTTCCGTTCCAAACAGTGCGAAAAACACCGTGGAAAATAAAACAACACCGGTACATCCCCAACAGTAAAAGGAATGTAAAAGACTCATAGCCGCTTCCTTATTATCCGTCGGGCATGCCTCAATGATCGGACTGACCAGCACCTCCAGCAATCCACCGCCCACTGCATAAATCATGACCGACATTAAAATGCCAACAAACGGATCTGCAAAAAGTTCCGGCAAAACCGTGAGCAGTACCAGCCCTGCCGCCGCACAGATGTGGGCGATGACCACGGATGCCCGGTAACCGATTTTGTCAATGAACCCTGCCGAAAGCAGATCGATCAGAAGCTGTATCACAAAATTGATTGTGATAAGCAGTGTGATCTTCGTCAGCGGAATCTGGTATGTTTTCTGGAATGTCACGAACAACAGCGGAACAAAGCTGTTGACGATCGCCTGGACAATATAACCGATAAAGCAGGCGTATGTTGTTTTTTTATAGTCTTGTTTCATTTTCATCCTCGCTTTTTATATGTGTTTTCAGCCAAAGCCTCCTTCTTTTATAGCACATAAATTTCTTTTTTAAAAGCAAAAATCACCTTCCATGACATTGCGCACGGTAAGTGTCATGAAAAGTGATTTTATCACGCATTTTTTAATAAACGTTTCTAATTTTTTACTCTATTTTTCATATAAGAATTCTTCCGGCAGTGTCACATTGAAATCTTTTGCAAGACCACGGAAATTATCCGGCGTGATGGTCTGTCTCTTATTCGGCTGCATTGATAACATTTTCACAAGGATCTCTGCGGATTTCTCTGCGGTGTGCATTAACCCAAATGTCAGGTCAAAATCTTCTCCCGAAGCAAACATTCCGTGATGTGCCCAGATTGCAAGATTGTATTTCTTCATTAATTCACTGGTTGCTACTGCGATGTCACGGCCGCCCGGAACCATCCACGGAACGACACCCACACCTTCTGGAAATACAACCGGACATTCTGTCGCCATCTCCCATAATTCTCTTGTAAACACTTTATCTTCCAATGGAAGAACAAACGTAAGCGCAATAATATTGGTTGTATGCGCATGATAGATGACTCTGTGTTTTCCACCGGTTGCGATCATTTTCACCTCATGATTCATTAAATGGGACGGAAGTTCAGAAGTTGGTCTTCCACCATTCACCAGCCCCCAAACGATACGGTAATTTTCCCCTTTTTCATCAAGTTCGATGATACAGATGGAATCTTCCGGTTTGATGATCACATTACGGAAATACTTTCCACTTCCTGTTACAAGAAAATACTCTTTTGCAAGTTTTGGAACGCTTGTTCCAATTGGCTGCCACTCTTTTGGCTCAAAATCTTCCTTTACGGCTTCCACTTCTTCCGGCCGGATACGATAGGAAAGATTTCCGCCATTTCTCTCATGCCATCCCTGCTCCCATCCATCATTTGCCATGCGGATAAATCCCTGCACAAATTCTGCATCTAATACTTTCATGTTTTCTTTCCTCCATTTAGGTTTTCTATCGTCATTTTTGCGTCAGAACGAACTGCCTTATTTTTCACATAGCCTGCTCTGGCTATCGATTTAACAGTACTTCTTTCTCATATCTCTCTACTTCTGCAAACCAGTTCTTATCTGCGGGAACTCCACATTCCTCACAGTATTTGGTCCATACATCTCCAAATGGAAATGTCTTTAATTCTTCCTGCATGACCATAAGCTCGGTCAGACGGTTCTCATCCTGTAATTTTTTCAGTTCCGCATTCGGTGTGCAGAGCGCAGATAATAGTGCTTTCTGCCAGCTTCTGAATCCCACCGTCCATGCACTGATGCGGTTGATACCTGCATCAAAATAATCAAGTGCCATATGTACTCTGTCGATCGCATCACATCTTACGATCTCTTTTGCCATCTCTTTTGTCTCATCATCAAATAAGACGACATGGTCAGAATCCCATCTTACCGGTCTTGTGATGTGAAGTGCAATCTCCGGGAAATAACAGAGTAAAGCCGGTATTTTATCCGATACTACTTCTGTAGGATGATAATGTCCGTTGTCCATCAGCGGAAGGACATTCTCGTGTGTCGCCGCAAATGTCAATGTAAACTCGGCTGATCCCGCTGTGTAAGACTCCACACCGATTCCGAATACCTTAGACTCCACACATGGTTTTACCAGCTTTGGATCATGTGGTTCTGCAATGATCTGTTCAATGGAATCCTTATATCTCATGCGTGGTCCCATGCGGTCTGCCGGAATATCTTTGTATCCATCCCCGATCCAGATATTCATCACACATGGAACACCTGTCTCTTTTGCAAAATATTCCGAAATGCGGATACATGCTTTTCCATGCTCGATCCAGAACTTTCTTGTCTCCTCGTCCGGGCTTGTCAGTGTCAGTCCGTCTTTTACTTTGTCATGTGAAAAAAATGTCGGATTAAAATCAATCCCAACATGGTGTTTCTTTGCAAAGTCTACCCATTTTCTGAAATGCTTTGGCTCTAATTTGTCGCGGTCTGCAAATTCGCCTTTCTCAAAGATTGCATAGCTTGCATGAAGATTTAATTTCTTTTTGCCAGGCATGAGGCTCATCGCCTCTTCCATGTCCTGCATCAGCTGTTCCGGTGTCTTTGCCTTTCCGGGATAGTTTCCGGTTGTCTGGATTCCGCCGGTCAAAGGTCCGTCATGGTCAAATCCTGTCACGTCATCGCCCTGCCAGCAATGAAGTGATACCGGGATTTCTTTTAATTTTGCGATCGCTGCATCTGTATCAACACCGACATCTGCATACATTTTCCTGGCCGCTTCATATCTTTCCTGTACCGTCATAAAATTTTTACCTCACCTTTCTGCCGGGCACAACATCCGCTTCCGGCATATATTTTTTTCTGATATTCCTGATTGTTATTTCTCATATTTTTTTATTTCAAAAGACTCAAAGATACATTTTCTTGCAGCCTGTAAATTTTCAAGTTCTCCTGCTGCAATGATCTGCGCCATCAAATTTCCGATTGCTGTTGCCTCTGTTGGACCGGCATAAACTGTTTTTCCGGTTGCCTTCGCAGTCAGTTCATTCAAATACGCTGCATTGGCTCCTCCCCCGACAACATGGATGCTTTCATATGTAATTTCTGACATCTCCTCGATTTCTCTGATCGTCTGTGCGTAGCATTGTGCAAGACTGTTATAAATCACGCACGCTGTTTCTGCGATTCCCTCCGGTATCCGCTGTCCGGTCTCTGCGCAGGCTTTTTGCACTTCTTCTGTCATGCTTTGCGGTGCTAAAAAGCGGTCGTCATTACAGTCTACCAAAGATGCAATGTCCGCCCTTGCCGCCGCCTCGCAGATCTCTCCGAATCCCTGCTTTGGTTCCAGTTCTTTTCGGGCCGACTGTATCATCCAAAGTCCCATGATATTTTTCAGATAGCGAAAACGATACGCATATCCTCCCTCGTTCGTAAAATTATGAAGTCTGCTTTCCGGTGAACAGTCTGCTTGTTTTAATTCAGTTCCCATCAGTGACCACGTTCCGGAACTGATGTAAATGATATTGTCCTCATTTGTCGGAACTGCCATCACTGCAGAACCGGTGTCATGTGTTGCCGGTAAGACGACTTCACAGTCAAATCCGACCTCTTTCTGAATTTCTTTCGTCAAATTTCCCAGTACCGTTCCCGGCTTCTTTATTTTCTGGAAAATCTGTTTTGGATATCCTAACATTTCAATCAGTTCATAATCCCAGTCTTTTGTTTCCGGGGATACTAACTGTGTTGTGGTGGCATTCGTATATTCTGATGCCTTCTCTCCTGTCAAAAGATAATTAAAATACTCCGGGATCATCAGCATGGTCTCTGCGTGTTCGAGAATTTCGGGATTGTTGGATTTTACCGCCATCAACTGATAAATGGTGTTGAAAATCTGCTTCTGGATGCCTGTTCTCTCATATAACTTTTCTTCCGGGATGATCTCATAGACTTTCTCATCCATCCCTGCGGTACGGCTGTCCCGATAACCGACTGCATCTCCAAGCATTTTATTCTTTTTATCCAACAGGACAAAATCAACTGCCCAGGTATCAATTCCCATACTCACCGGGATTTTTCCCGCTTCTTTACACTTTTTCATTCCCTCTAAAATTGCTCTGAAAAGTGCTTTTACATTCCAGCTTTTCTGTCCGTTCTCTTCGGTCATTCCATTCGGAAAACGATACATTTCTTCCAATACCATTTTTCCGTCTTCCATATGTCCTAATATGTGTCTGCCGCTGGAAGCTCCAATGTCGATTGCAAGATAATACTGCTCCATATTTTCCCCCTCTCCTGCATCTGTGTTCCTTTTCTATTTTTTATTTTAGGAAAAAAATGAGCGCAAAAAAAGAACACTTTTTGTTCAAAAAAGTGTTCTTTTTTGCCAAAATTGTTTTCAGCAGAGCCACTGATAGGTTCCTTCTTCCACTGTCTCCCTCTGTCCGTTCGGCAAAACCACTTCCGATTTTACCGGCGTATTCAATGAGATATGACAGCCATCCTCCTCATACTTCCAGGAGCTTTCAATTTTTCCTGCTCTTGAGAGATAACTTCCGCTCACACCGCCAAGCCGTCTGTCCGGATACGGCTCGAAATGCAATTCTGCAAAACCCGGTTTCTGTGGTTTGATTCCGAGAATATACTGATAATAAAATTCTCCGACACTGCCAAATGCATAGTGATTGAAAGAAACCATATTGTCGCCGGAACCTGCCATTTTCTCTTCGTTGACCGTTCCATCCGGTTTTAATGCATCCCAGCGCTCCCATGTCGTGGTCGCACCGCATTTTATCTGATACATCCAGCCCGGACAGCCTTCCTGTAGCAGGATATCATAGGCGAGTTCTGTCTCTCCCGCTTCCACTAAAAGTGGAAGCAGATGTTCCGTTGCAAAGAATCCTGTCTGGAGACCATTTTTGCGGATATTGGCAGCAAAATTCTTCTTCACCAGTTCCCGCAGTTCTCCCTCCGGCAATACAAATTTTAATGCCATAATATAAGCAGACTGATAATCTTTTGCCACAATTCCTTTTTTGCTCACGAATTTCTCAATATATGCTTTCGTTGTGGCTTCCAGCTGTCTGCGGTATCTGTCTGCATCAGCTTTTTTCCCAAGACGCTCTGCCGTCTCGCTGATGACCTTCAGATCATGTACGATAAAGGCATTCGATACCGGATTGTTGTGCATTGCCTGCCATGCGATCCCTTTTCCCATTGCAAGCCAGTCTCCCAAAGAAGGTCCAATCCAGAGATTTTTCTTTCCCATTTTCCGGATTTCCGCCTCCACAAAAAGTTTCATGCTCTCGTACTGGCGTGGCAGTGCTTCCTCGTCTCCAAACTGCTGATAGAGCATTTCCGGTAAAATTGTGACTGCATTTCCCCAGCCTAACATGCTGATAAAACCAATTCCGGCAGGTCCGGTCTGCGGCACAGTGGCACACACATACCCTTCCGTGTTGTCAAGCTGTCCCAGTTCCAGATCACGCAAAAAGTTTTTCCAGAAATCATTGGTGTCAAAATTGTAGGCTCCGGTGCGTGCAAACACCTGACCATCCCCGGTATAACCCATACGTTCATCCCGCTGCGGACAGTCGGTCGGCACTTCCACATAGTTGGATTTCTGCCCCCAGACCTGATTCTCATATAACTTCTGAACCATTGGATTCTCACACGAAAAGTATCCGGTGCGCTTCATATCGGTGTGAATCGCATACGCTTTGATCATGCCCGACTGATAATCTACGCCTGAGAGTTCCATATAACGAAATCCCATATAGGTAAAACGCGGTCGGTATTTTTTCTTTTCCGCTCCGGCATGATAGACGATAGTTGCCTTTGCTTTCCGCAGATTGGCAGTGTAAAGACTTCCATCTGCATTTAAAATCTCTCCGTGGCGGATCGTAATTGTCTCATTTGTAAGAAAAGAAGGATCAATTTCAACAATTCCGGCAAAGTTCTGTCCAAAGTCAAGAATAGTCACATTTCCTGTCTGCTTTGCCTCTTTTACCTCCATCTCTTCCTGTAACGCGACTTCCGTCAGCGTCGGCTCCAACGCAAAATCCAATTCGTTTTTGATAGATACCGGATGCCCGATCACTGCGCTTCTTCCATCCGCAAAATAAATCTCACCGTCATACTCCCCTGCATATCCATAGGGAGATTCCAGTTCGTCCGTCTGCTCACCGGATACAATGTCCCGGACACCAGCTGCATCCTCAATCTTTAAAATCCATGATACCGCAGGCTTTTCCCCATAAATCTGTGTCTTGTTCTCACAGAGGAAACGGCCGCAATACCAGCCCTGTCCAAGATAAACCCGCAATGTGTTCGCGCCCTCACGCAGCAGCGCGCTCACCTCATATGTCTGGTAAAGCACACGCCTCGGATAGTAGGAGTATCCCGGTGCAAACATCTGTTTTCCGATTTTGACGCCATTGATCTCTGCCTCATATACTCCGAGCGCGGTCGCTGTGAACACTGCCTTCTTCACATCTTTCACGGTAAATTTCTGCTCATATACAAAAACTTCCCCCTCGCGGTACTCCCGGTCTGAGGTGATAAAATGCCTTTTCAGTTCTTCCATGCCCTGTGTTTCCTCCTTCCAGCTATGCACTAACGAATGTACTGATTCATAAACTCTGCACTTAACTCCATGGACTTTAACGGAGAATTGTCCACCCAGTTTTTATGGCTTTCTAAGATCACTGCATCCACCTTCACTTTTTGTGCCTGCGTGACCATGGAAACAAGATCCATGTTTCCATAGCCGAGTTCCATGCTGTCCGATTTTAAGATTGGTGTCATGGCAGGTTTTGACAGTCTTGTTCCACGGTCATTAATATGGTAAAGCTTCATTCTTGTATCCAGCTTTCTCATCAGTTCCAGCACATTTACGCCTGCTTCTGCCGGCCAGTAGGAATCCAGTTCAAAATTCACACACGAAGCATCCGTCTCAGAGAGGATCAGATCATATGCCGTTTTTCCCGGTTCAACTTTCAAAAATTCACAGTTGTGGTTGTGATATAAAAGTTCCACACCCGCCTCTTTTAAAATTTTTCCGGAAGCATTTAAGTCCTGACACAAGCCAAGCACTGCGTTTTTATCTGAATAGTCAAAACGGTACATTCCAGTGATGACCACGTATTTTGTGCCAAATTTTTCAGCCTCCCTGATAATGGTCTCCGGCTCTCTTTTTATCGTGCCAAGATCCTCATGGATACTTGTCACGACAAGTCCTGCCTCTTTCACGAGGGCATTCCAGTCGTAATTCCCTCCTTTTCCGACCGGCATACCGGCTGCTTTTGTGAGCATTCTGACCAGAAAAGAGGTCGGTTTTATCATAAACCCATTCAGTTCAATACCATCATATCCGGCTGCCTTAATCCTTTTTAAAGATTCTGCAGCCTGTTTTTCATTCTTTGTCACAGTTCCAAGCATAATCTGCTGTATCGCTTTTGTCATGTTCGTAACCAGCCCTTTCCTATGCCTGATTTTTCGGGATTTTCTGTAATGCGTCGTTGAGCGCTTTCATCTGTTCTTCACTCACCGCATCACCTGCCTGTTTTAAAAGGCTGACTAATGTCATCCGCTGCATCATGCGCTGCAATGCCGGGTTATCTTTCACACTTTCTGCCACATCACCACGGCTTGCTGATGCCTGTGCCATCAGACGCTGTACGATCGCGTTTGCCATCTCATTCTGTGCAAGCTCTCCGAGCGTATCCGAGATTGAATAATGGTCTGCCTTAAAATCATCCCGGTCAAACCAGTTGACAACATCTCCCTGTTTGTTGAATATATAATCCGGATTTGATTTTTCTACTTTTTTCACGGTGATCTCATCTTCACAGGCACCGGACACTGCCCTGATCTTGTGTGTTTCTGTGATCGGGACTTCAAATTTAAATACTTTAGAGCCCTCTGCTGTCTCTCTCTCCACACCGTCCACAAAGAGTGTGACGCTCTGCTCATTGGAATAAACCTTGATCTCCGTCACATCTTCGGTGCGGTCCACATAACGTCTGCCGCATACATGGACAAATGGAGTTTTGCTCCAATATGCTTTATACAGATAAAAGGCATCTTTTTTCAGCTTACGGTCGATGGTCACAAGACCTTTCTGGTTCACGCCGTGTTTTCCACCCTCATCTCTTCCGTCTGCCGCAAAATCAAACAGATTCCAGACATGTGTTGCCCACAGATACGGGCGTTCCCCGATCATTTTTGCCATATGCTCATGGTAAATACACTGATATTCCTCTGTGTAATCGCCCCGTTCCGGATTTGCACTGTGGTAAGCCGGATTGGCGTCTGCGCCATACTCTGAAAGTCCGATCACACGATCCGGGTATGTATTATGATACGCGTCAAAGAAACTGTCATTCTGTTCTAACTCTCCCAGATACCAGCCAAAATACAGATTATAGCTGTTCATATCCGGGATCTCCAACATTGGGCTGTCCGTCTCCAGCATAAACACGTCTGCCATAACCGTTGGTCTTGTCATATCCAGTGCATGGCACAGATCATTTAATTTTCTGTGATTTTCCAATAATTCCTCATTTACGGCACTTGCTGCAGTGATCTCATTGGAAAGTCCCCAGCAGACGATGGATGGATGATTGTAATTCTGAACGACCAGCTCTCTCATCTGGCTTAATGTATTCTCTGTTCCATCTGACATGTGCATCGTAATGTACGGAATTTCTGCCCATACGATCATACCGTTTTCATCACACAGATCATAAAATTCCTGCGCATGCTGATAATGTGCAAGACGGATGGTATTCGCTCCAAGCTCTTTTATGATCTCCATATCCTCACGGTGCATCTCATTTGTCAGCGCATTGCCTGCTCCGGCGCGGTCCTGATGACGGCTCACACCGCGAAGCGGATAAGACCTTCCATTTAAGAAAAATCCTTTCTGCGGATCAATGGAAAAACTTCTGCATCCAAAGGTTGTCTCCACGCTGTCTCCATCAGACAGTTCCGCTTTTGCCGTATATAAATACGGATCATCCACGCCATCCCAGAGATGTACATCGGTAAGATCAAACACTGCTTTTGCGTAACCGTTTTCAACTGGAGTTTCCTTCTGCTGCCCGTCAATTGTTACCGTTACTGCTTCTGCATCTCCGACCATCCAGAGTTCAACCGTTACCTTTGCATCCGCTTTTTTGGCTGCGGCATCTGTCAAAGTAACCTCCGGTGTTACTTTGATGCCAGTTCCACCTGCATAATCCAGTTCAAAATGATTTTTCGAAACAGTTACAAGCTTCACCATACGATACAGTCCGCCATAAAATGTAAAATCTGCTTTCTGCGGATATACCTTTGTGTTATCGGAATTGTCTACATACACTTCCAGCTTGTTTTCGTCTTTTAAATATTGTGTAATGTCTGCACGGAAGGCTCCGTATCCGCCTTCGTGGTGCACTGCTTTTGTTCCATTTATAACTACATCTGCCGTCATTGCTGCGCCGTCAAACTCAAGATATGCTTTTCCGTCCGTTTCAAGTTCCGGTCTGCTAAAGTGACATTCATATTTACAGGTTCCACGGTAATAATCATTTCCGCCGTCCTGTCCGTCTACTGCATTCCAGGTATGTGGGAGGGAAACTTCCTCTCCCTGCGTACTGTCCGGATTTTTATAAAAGGTCCAGTTTTTGTCCAATAATATTATTTTTCTCATATCTGTCCAGTTTCCTTTCCTGAAGCATTTTTCTTCTATTTCTTTTGTCCAGTTATTTTCACTTTACTGACTGCTTTTTTCTGCGGCTTATTTCATCTCGTCAATCACTTTTTCAACTTCTGCCTGTTTTTTCTCCTGAATACTCTTCTGTACTTCTTCCATTTTCTCTTTGGAAAGAGGACTGTGCCGCATCGCGCAGAGTGTACATACCCAGCCAATCAATGGCAGTCCGAAATAAAGGCTCATCGTCATCCAGAAAATTGCCGGTGTAGACGGGTCAGATGGCTGTGGCATACTGTTTTTGTATCCAATTAATGCGACAAGTCCGGTTGCGATTGCTGCACTGAAGGAAGAAACCAGCTTATCAATAAAGCTATACGTTCCTGTCACTGCTGCCGGAATAAATTTACCGCTTCGGTCTAACTCATAGTCAATAATATCTGCCATCATTGCATTGCTTGACATGGTAACACACATTTTTGCACCATTTAACACTAAAGTAAGAACGACATATGCAATCATCATAGGTACTGCTGTTGCAATTAAAGTCGGGTCAATGAAAATAAACAATACGATAAGAACTGCTGCCACTGTCATGCAGACATAAGTCCAGGTTACCATAGACTCTTTGTTTCCATGCTTTCCGGCATATTTTGCACCGATAAAAGCAAAAACAATTGACGGAAGCATTCCTATTACACTTAAAATGGTACCAAGCTGCATGTTGCCGATAATAATACCAAAAAGCATCGTTGTTACAACTGCCTGGCTTGCAGTCTGGCTTGCGATTTTGTCCGAGCTTGCTGCTACGATAAAGGTCTGTAAAGCACGGTTAGATTTCACTAATTCGACCATATCTTTAAATTTGACCGGTTCATTTTTCTTTGTGGTGCTCACACCTTTAAAGTTCTCCGGCTTGTCAATGTTTGTAACACCGATACAGCATAAAATCAGTCCGACTGCTGAAACTGCAACGCAGACTTTACATGCTGCTGCAAGCATTTCAACAGAATATACATTTCCATACTGTGGAAGTAACATAACAGTAATTACAATATTTAAAATCATAGGTATAAGGTAATTATAGGCTGTGCTCCAGACACCTACCATCGGTCTCTGCTTCGGGTCATTTGTAAGCATTGCAGGAACAATCTGTGCGGTTACGTTGCAGAGTGTGTATCCAATAATATAGACACAATATAAAACAACAAATAATACAATTCCATGTCCTTTTCCACTTGCCCAGCAGTACATCATAAGAACTGCCAGTGACTCAATTGCCCAGCCAAGTGCTGTTAAAATCCTGATTTTTCCGAATTTTGTATTCATTTTATCAATGATGATTGCTATGATTGGGTCCGTGACACCGTCTAAAATTCTTGTTGCTGTAAGGATTAAACCTACTACTGCGGTTGCAATTCCATATCCTTCATTTGCAACATAGCTTGCAAGACCAAGCAGTACATAAAAGCTCATTCCAATCCCGGAACTGCAAGACGCAAGTGCAATCTGCCATGTTTTCGCCCTCCGGTAAGTTACACCGCCTGTTTCTATTTTCTGTTCTTTTTTCTTTCCAAACATTTCCTTCTCCTCCGTTTGTTTTTCTCATTTTCCTACATCTGTATACTATGGACACCCACCGTCTGTCTGACGTTACAGGTCTTTTTTCGGGAATTTATATGGTTTTTATGCTGTCTCCTTCTGTAATTCCGCCTTCGTTAAATGTATCCACGCGTACATAGTAATTTTTATCCTTAACAAGCGCCCCAATTCTCTTTGCATCTACTTCATTACCGTAGACCAGATAGCTGTGATACAGCTTGTCCTCTTTATGTCCCCATAAAATATTGTATCCAATCGCATTTTCTGCTTTTGCAGTCACGAACATGTCCAGTCCGTCTTTACTTCGTTTTACCGTAAACTCTGCTTTACCCGGTTTTTCTCCAGCTCCAGTTCCAAATACCCGGAGGCCGGAAATGCATGGCTTCTGTCCATATGGTACTTCATAAACCGTAAGCTTTAAGTACCGGACTTTTATTCCTTCTTCCCTCACAATCAAATCATGCGGCAAATCGGTCACGGCATCTTTTTTATCCTCAATCACTTCGTAAGTTATTCCATCAACGGAGCCTTCTAACTTCCACCTTGTCACCAAATCTCTCTCTTCAATATAACGCGGCTGGGTTTTGGTTCCCTTAATTTCTCCCGGCACCGGAATATCGATTTTATCGTCTGCAAAGTTAATCTGAATGGCACGGACATCGTATTCTTTTTGTAAATCCAGCTTTAACCAGCCGTCCTTTGTCCCTGACTGCCACCAGGTTGTCGCATCTTCGTCCACCGCAAGCGCCGGTTCTTTTCCTTTTTCATAAGAAGATGCCTCTACCGATTTTTTATAGCTTAACAAATACCACTGTGGATTTTCCCAGGCATCTGTTTTCTTTTCCGAAACAGCAACCGGCCAGTCCCCGTAACGCTGATTGCAGAAAAGTTCTCCGTCCGCATCAAAACCGGCTCGCCAGATACCGACGCGGCGCTCAAACTGATGATTAACACTGATCCGCATCGTGGACGTATGCCAGAGATTTCCACTCAAATCCCACATCGTAGAGCCATGTCCTGCGCCCGGCATAAATCCACCCGCATGATACGAATATGGATTATTCTCTGCCAGTGTAAATGGTCCAAGTGGTGACCCGGAAACATAAACTCCGTCTGCATAGACATTGTATTCTGCTCCCGGACACGCATACTGCAAATAATATTTACCATTGTATTTGTCCATCCATGGTCCCTCGATAAAAGGTTTCTCTGTAAACATTCCTTTCACAAGCGGTATCATTTCTTTTGGCAGCATATCCTCTGTCATATGCTGCATTTTCAAAAATCCCTGATACTGCTGTTCCACAGCTTCTTGGGAATTCGGGAAAATGCTGTTGTCAACGCCCATTCGTTCATATCCTCTTTCGAACGGGTTACCGGAAATAAGCGGTATCCGCTCTCCAAGCGGCTTCATTGTGATAGGGTCTAACTCCACGCCCCAGACAGGTGTTTCATTCGAACAGCCCCAGTAAAAATAAACTCTTCCATCCTCATCGAAAAACAAATTCGGGTCCCAGAAATCAAAGGTTCCTTCGATTTTCTCATAAGGTCCGTTTATGATATCTTTTGTCCGATAATAATCACAGACCTCACCTTTTTTCGATGCACAAAAATAAACATAATCCCCGTTCACCCTTGCGTCCGGTGCGTAATCATATAATGGAAGATTTTCCGGTAGCCTGTGGCTTTCCCAGTTTACCAAATCCTCCGATACCCAGACACTCAAATTCATGGATGCAAAAATATAATACTTTCCTTTAAAGCAAATCATTGACGGGTCTGCCGCTTCTCTGTCTACCTGTATGCCAGTGCTCCGCGGGTTCGCATTAAACTGATATCTGTAAGGAACATTAATCGGATTACAGTAATACTTCATCTCCTCTGCCTCCCTTTTTCTTTTGTTAACTTCTTTATCTGCTCCTATTGTATCTGTTTCTATGCTTTCATGTGTTTACATATTCGTGGAAATGTAATAAAATTCGCGTTATATAAATACATTGTAATAATTTTCTAACATTTTACTGATTTTATGAACGTATGATTTCATAAAATATTCTATTATTAAGGTAACGAAAGATCGGCTTTGTGCAATTTGACAATCAAAAATTGAAATAGCACCTTTTGACACCCGAAACCGAAAAATACTTTACTTTAAAAAGGAAACAAATTTTATGAAATTACCAGAGAACTTTTTGATTGGCGCAGCCACCGCTGCCCACCAGGTAGAAGGCAATAATATTCACAGTGATTTATGGGCAATGGAGCATATGAAGCACACCAGTTTCATTGAACCGTCCCTTGATGCGGTCGACCACTACAACCGCTATGAGAAAGATATTAAGCTGATGGCAGACGCCGGTTTAAACGCGTACCGCTTTTCGATTGAATGGGCGCGCATCGAGCCGGAGGAAGGACACTTTGACAGCGAGGCTGTGGACCATTACAAAGCAGTGATTGCCTGCTGTAAAAAATATGGCATAGAACCATTTGTTACACTCCACCACTTTTCCAGCCCGAAATGGCTGATAAGCAAAGGCGGCTGGGAGGCTTCCACCACCCCGGAGGACTTTGCGCATTATGTCCGTTTCATTATCGGCGAACTCGGAAGTGAGCTTCATTACATCTGCACTATTAATGAAGCCAATATGGGAATCCAGGTAGCTGCGATTGCCGAGCGTTACAAACGCCAGATGATGGCACAGATGCAGGCTGCACAATCCGGTGGTAACAGTGCCGACGGAAGCGTTCAGGTTGGTATCAACCTCCAGAAAATGATGGAAGGACAGAAAGCTGCCGCCGCTGAAAACCTCGAAGTATTCGGTGTAGAAAAAGTCGAAAACTTCACTTCCATGCGTACCAGAGAGGGCGACCTTCTGATTTTAAAAGCACATGAGCTGGCAAAAAAAGAAATCAAAGCACTTTACCCGGACATCAAAGTCGGACTGACCTTAAGCTTACATGATATCCAGCCGCAGGAAGACGGCATGGAGCGTGCGAAAAAAGAATGGGACGAAGAATTTATGCACTATCTTCCTTATATAAAAGATGACGATTTCTTAGGCGTACAAAACTATACCCGCTCCTTAATCGGTGCAGACGGACAGCTTCCAAACCCGGATGGTGCAGAGCTTACACAGATGAATTATGAATTTTACCCGGAGGCATTAGAGCACGTTCTTAGAAAAGTAGCGAAAGATTTCCATGGGGACTTATATGTGACAGAAAACGGCATTGCAACCGCAGACGATACAAGACGTGTCGCTTTTATCGACACTGCATTAAAAGGAATTGTTTCCTGCATTAACGACGGGCTTCCGGTAAAAAGCTACTTCCACTGGAGCCTTTTAGATAACTTTGAGTGGCAGAAGGGCTACTCCATGACCTTTGGTTTAATTGCGGTTGACCGCAGCACGCAGACACGCCACCCGAAGGAAAGCTTATCCTTCTTAGGTCATTGGAATCAGTAGATAAAAACAGGAAAGGAAACCAAACATGAATATTAAAGAACGTCTCTCTTTTTTTCAGGAAATAGTACAATGTGAATACCCGCTTCACCTCTGGAGATATGATCCGGATTTTGAGCTGCTTGAGACAAACTGCCCAGCAGAACTAATGCTGCCGGATATTATATCCATGCTTGGTTTTTCTTCTCTTATCCTCTCCCACATTGAGAATGGAAAACGTCTTCCGCTTGTTCTCGATACTGAATTTGGTCTTATATGGATTGCCGGATTTGAATATCAGGGGTTTGAGCTGAAACAGATCCACATCTTGGGACCGGCCTTTACCGGCAGCAACTCCCATCTGATCCTGCGCAAAAAATTAGACTCCTACCAGCTTACCGTGAAGCTGCGCTCTAAAATCGTCCGACAGATTGAGAGTGTTCCAATCATTCCATCTTCCACACTGCTCTCCTATGCCGTTATGTTTCACTGTGCGATTACCGGAGAAAAAATATCCGCAGACATGATTTCCTTCTCCTCTCACAGCGAAGCAACGGACACAGACGAACTTACACTCATTGCCGATGAACATCCTGGAATCTGGATGGCAGAACAGACCTTTCTTTCCATGATCCGTGAGGGAAATCCGGACTACCGGAGGGCACTCGGCAAGTCCATGACCTTAAGCTCTGGCATGAAAGTGGAACTTGGAGATACCCTGCGTGCCAATAAAAATAATCTGCTCGTACTTCTCACCCTCTGCAGCCGTGCCGCCATCGAAGGTGGATTAAATCCCTCCACTGCATATACCTTAAATGATTATTACGGAAAGCGGATCGAGGAATGTAAAACGACTGCCGACACCAACAACCTGGGCAATGAACTTTTAGACGATTATGTCAGTAGAGTCCGCACCGCCCATGAGACGGATGAGCACGCAAAACAAATTGCCGATATCTGTGATTATATCACGCTTCATATCCGGGAGCCTTTATCCATCTCGCTTCTCTCGAAGCGGCTTGGGTACACCGAATATTATTTTTCCCACAAATTCAAGGATGTGATGGGAAAAAGCGTCAACAACTATATCCGGCAGAAAAAAACAGAAGAAGCCAAGCTTCTCCTGTCCGGTACACATATGTCGATTTCAGAGATCAGCGATGAGCTGTCATTCAGCAGCCGCAGCTTCTTTTTTTCCAGTTTCCAGAAGGAAACCGGCATGTCACCGACAAAATACCGGCAGCTCTATACAAAATCATAAAAATATTTTTTGCTGTCTTTCACTCACTGATACGATATCTGCGCGGTGTCATCCCATATTTTTTCTGAAAAATCCGATGAAAATAGCTGATATTGTCATAGCCGACCGCCATGGAGATATCCATCACATTCATGGCTGTCGTGCGGAGCAGATATGCTGCCTGACTCAGCCGCTTTGCCTGAACCAGATCTGTATAGGTCTTTCCGGTTCTTTTCCTGATCTCCTTTGAAAGCCAGTAAATATCAAAACGCAGCTCCTCTGCAAGCTCTGTCAGCTCACCGCTTTTATAATGTTCCTCCACATAACTCAACACCTGAATAATAAACTTCTGCTGCTCACTGGCTGCATCCGTCTCCATCATCTTTAACCCATAGTCAAAAAATTCCGGAAGAATGATAAAATTCACTGCCACATCCCCTTCTCCTGCCGGATAAATCTCCTGCACGGCATTCTGGTTTAAAATAAGCAGTTCTCTCTGCTTTAAAATCACATCCTCCCCATTGATCACATGATGCGTGCTGCCGGAACACATGTAGATCATCTCCACATAATTATGGGTATGTTCCGGAAAATGAATAAATCTCGTATGTGTCCGCACCTGAATGAGTTTTCCTGCCTCCAAAAGCTTTGTGGCATCGATCACATTCGAGTTCTCTTCCATATAAATTTCTTTTTCAATGGTCTTTTCACCGGATAAAATACGCTGTTCTTCAGGTGTGATCTGTTGTAACTTTTCCAGAATTTCCCCTGTCATCGTTTCCTCTGCTCCTTAAAATACGTCATCATCTCATGTGTCAGACTTAACTTCTCCTTATCCTCCGGGATATCATGATAATCCACCCACTCTGCCACGGAGAGTTCTTCCTCGTCTAAGCGGATCTCCCCCTCCTCTGCAAGTTCACAGAAATAGCCGAGCAGAAGATTGCTGTCAAAACCCCACGGCTGGCTCTTATAGTAACGGATATTCTTCACGGTAAGTCCGACTTCCTCCATGACTTCTCTTTTGACCGTCTCCTCTGCCGTCTCACCGATCTCGGTAAATCCGGCGATAAGCGCATACCTTTTGTACTCTCGTCCCGCGTATTTTGTCATGAGGATTTTATCGCCGTGCGTGACTCCCACGATGACTGCCGGTGCGATCTTCGGAAACACCATGTTCGCGCAGCACGGACACTGCAGCATCCGCTGCATTTCGCTGTGAACCAGTTTTTTCCCACATCTGCCGCAGAACTGATTGTCACGATACCACACAAATAAATGCCATGCAGTAGCAGCTGCGAGGACACGTTCCTTCGGCTGCATTGGACGGACATCAAACATCTTATAAAAACGAAACTCGCCAATCTTGGTATCCGCTCCTATTTCAGTCAGAAAGTATTCTTCCTCCCCTATAGAAAAAAGATAAATACAAGACGGCACTTCTCTTCCCAGTATATTTTCGTTGTAATCCTTCCACTGCTCATAAGTCAAAAACTGCAATTCTCCATTATATTCCAGATATACCGTTCGCTCTCCAAAACCAAACATCCTGCTGCCTGCATGCGGTACTTTCTTTTTATATGAATTATCCAATTGCATTGGTGCAATATCCTGTATCATTTCCTTAGATTCCTTTCATTTTGAAGCTTTTCCTATTGTAAAACATTTTGATTTTTTGTACAATAAGATTATATTGTTGTAAAAAAAAGAGGCTGCCGGATCATGGCTGCTTCCAAGGGGTTTTTATCATGTATCACAATAAAAAAATCGGGATTTTTATCTCCCACATTATGGGATTTTACCAGAAGAATGTATGTCAGGGTATTATTGACAAAGCTCTGGAATACGGTTACACTGCTGAGATTTTTGCTTCTATGGATGGGGAGAATCTCGGGGACTACAGTCTGGGAGAGGAAAGCATTCTGACATTGCCGAATTTTGATGATTTAAGCGGTGTTATTTTTGCGTCTGAAACTTATCCAAACGAACAGTTAAAGGATCAGATCTATTCCCTGCTGAAAGAAAAATGTCACTGTCCTATCATAGAGATTGCTGTTTATAAGCAGCAGTTTCCTTCGGTTTCCTTAGAAAATAACCATCCTTTTTTTGATATTACAGAACATCTCATCACAGAACATCACTACAAAAATATCTGTTATTTTGGATGTGCCGATGAGAGTTTCTTTTCGGATGCCAGAGAAAAGTTTTACCGGGACGCATTAAAAAAACATGGCATTGCACCACACGCACATTCCATCTATACCGGAACCTACACTGCGCAGTCCGCTGCTGAAGCACTCCGCTTCTTTGAAGAAAATGAAACAAAACCGGATGCGGTTGTCTGTTACAATGATAAACTGGCACTTTTATTAATGACTGCTGCCATCTCTGCCGGTTATCATATTCCAGAGGACCTTGCGATCACCGGCTGTGACCACAGTGAAGAAGGACAGAATCTCACACCTTCTCTCACGACCGTCTCTTTCCCTGTCTATGAACTTGGGGAAGCTTCCGTAGAAAAACTGATGAAATTAATCCATGAGGAAAATGTTCCTGCCATCACTGTGGTACATGCACAGATGGTTCTGGAAAATTCCTGTGGATGCAGTCTTACAAAAGAGACTCCTGCTATTTACTTTGAGCAGAAACTGACCAGTCAGATTGCTTCTCTGGAGTCTTCTATTTTAAGTTCCATGAAAATGTCTGCTGAATTCCAAAATATTGCCGACATAGATGAAGCGATGGATCTGTTGGAGAATTACGTTCATTCTATTCCAAACTGTTCCGAATTTTATCTGTGTCTGTACGCCAACTGGGACAGCGTTTCCCAGCACATACTGGAATTAACGGAAAATGAAATGGATTTTGAGCCAAGTCAGGATGAGATTATTTTAAAATTAAGTCTGCGGGATGGCAAAAGACTGCCGGAATGCAGTTTTACCAAGCGTTCCCTCCTGCCGGAACATATCTACAGACAGTCAGATTCTGCCTACCTTTATTTTCCGCTGTTCTTCAAGAATAAGACTTTTGGCTATATTGCCTTAGCTTACGAGAACAACCGCATTGACTATCACTTCCAGCTCGTGCACTGGTTCATGAATATCAACCAGTTATTAAAACGTTTGAGTGACGCAAAACGTACTTCCATCCTCGTCTCTCACTTGGAGGACATTTACACCAAGGATGCGCTGACCGGACTTTATAACAAACACGGCTATCTGCACCGTGAAACGCTGTTACTTCAGGAAGCTGCAGAAAACCAAAGTACTGTGACCTGTTTTCTGTTTGATTTAAACCGCCTGAAATATATCAATGACCACTATGGTCATAATGAGGGGGATTTTGCGATTCAGGTCATCGGACATGCCCTATCCAGTGTCACCCGTTCCACCGATATCTGCGCAAGATTCAGTAGCGATGAATTTTATCTGCTGACAATGGATTACACAAAAGAAGATGCCGATGAACTCCTCACCCGCGTCTATAAGTACTTAGATAATTATAATAAAATAAGCCACAAGGAATATAAGATCTCTGCCAGCGGCGGCTATGCCCAGTCCACACCGGGTGCATCCCTTTCCAAAGAAGATGTCAAAGCTTTATTTTCCAAGGCAGATGAACATATGTACCAGCAAAAACAGATTTTTCATCAGGATTTGGATAAATAAGCATTGTGACGGTATTCTGTCGGAGATACTCCACAGGTTGCTTTAAAAATTTTCATAAAATGCTTTTCATTGTCATACCCGACTGCCTGACTGATCTCGATAATCTTCATATCGGTTTCGGTCAGGAGTTTTTTTGCCTCTCTCATGCGGATTTCCTTGAGATAATTCACAAAATTGCTTCCGGTATACTGCTTGAATGAGTAGGAAAACAGGGAGTAATTCATGGAAATATAATTGGAGACAACCGCCATATTCAGATCCTTTGCATAATTTTCTTCTATATAATCCACAGCCATTTTGATTTTCTGTACATTCTTGTTCTGGTCATAGCTGCTATTGATCTTCTCATGAAGCTGCAACACAAATTCCATTACCTTGTCCTCGTAGGAATCGATACAATTTTCACTCCAGATTTCTTTGCATTCCAATAAAAGTTCTCCCTCTGTCTCTAAAGCATTCTGATAGGTTTTCTCTACCTCCGTAAAGAAATCTTTCATACAGCTCTCAAAAACAGCCTCATCAATTCTTCCATTTTTCACTTCATAAAAGAACTGATGAAAACTCTTTTCCAGATCGTCTGTATGATCTGTTCCGATCAACTGGACGCGTTGGATTCTGGCTGCCTCCTCTGTCAACTTAGCGGCCTCCGTGATAAGACCTTCCGGTATCTTTTCCTGAAATACACCGTACTGCGCTTCCACTTTATTGCGGACAAATGCTTTCTTTCGCATCATGACAGACTCCGCATATGCCTGACGGATGCTCTCTAAGCCACAATGCGCCGCACTGATTCCAATGTAACCATCCTGCAATTCGTTTTTCAATAAGAGGGAAAGGTTCTCTGCCGGAACAATAAAAATATCATTGCCATTCATATTTTTCATGAAAATATAATTATCGTCGGACAGTTCTCCTCTCTTGACCTGATTCTGGCAGCACACATAATAATTTCCGGTATAAAAATGATCTGCATACTGACTTTCGATTGTGCGCTGTTCCTCCCCGGAAATCTCATCGGAAAGCATCAGGTGCCGCATCTGCTGATAACCAATTTTCTGATTGTTCTCCTCTTTCTCTTTCCGGCTCTCAATCTCTGCATTGAGTTTTTTTAAGATTTCGGTGATTTTTTCACGCTCAATCGGTTTTAAAATATACTCCCGCACCCCGTTTCTTAACATTTCCACCGCATAGGCAAAATCATCATAACCACTGATTGCCACGGTAAGTGGAATATGTTCGAGGCTCTGCATTTTCTGTACCAGTTCGATGCCATCCATCTTCGGCATACGGATGTCCGTAAACATCACATCAATCTCCTGCTCTTTCAGAATTTCAAGCGCAGTCTCTCCATTGTTGCACTCCATAATGGTCTCGATTGGCACACCACTTCGCATAATCATTGTTTTGATTCCCTGACGGATCATTTTCTCATCTTCAACGATCAAAACTGTTTTCATTATCTTCCTTACCCTCTTCTAATCCTGTATCTCTCTTCTGTCACAGTCCCCTGTGCCTTTATTTTTCACTTATGCTCCGGGTCATTTTCCTCTGACTGTCTATGCGTGATTGGAATCCGGACCATAATTTTTGTATAACACCCCAATTTGGATGCGATCTCGATTCCATACTGATCTCCAAATGCAATATGGATACGGTCCTGTACATTTTTCAGACCAATTCCATTGCCGGAGCCTCCGTTGGAATCAATTTTTCCTGCAATCTTTAACCGAAGCTTCTCCACTTCTTCTTCTGACATACCTTTTCCGGCATCTGTGATCTCGATCACACAGTCATCTCCGTCTAAAATGCCCTTGATATAGATATTTGTGTCCTCTGCCATCTGTTCGATTCCATGATAAATGGCATTCTCGACGATCGGCTGCAGGGACATCTTCGGAATCTCCTGTTTTAATACCAGTTCCGGCAGGTTTAACGACAGATAAATCTCATAATCAAACCGCAGATTGATCAGAGCCATGTAGTTTTTAATGTACTCTAACTCCTGCTCCACAAGCACATTTCCTAATACCCACTTCATACTGTAACGCAGCAGTTTCCCCAATGCGGTCACCGCATCAGAAATGGCGTATTCTTCATCAATCTCTGCCATCATCTTAATCGATTCTAACACATTATAAATAAAATGTGCATTGATCTGATTCTGCAAAGCCCGGATCTCAGAATTTTTTGCTAACATCTCACGGTTTAAATTATCTTCCATCAGCTCCTTGATACGTTCCAACATCTTATTGATCTGCGTTCCGAGTTCGCCCATCTCATCTTTGCCACAGTTTTCGATCACGACATCAAGATCACCCTTCTGTACTTTTCGAATGGACTTTAAGATCTCATAAAACTGCTTTAACAGATGCTGCACAATACGGTTGATAAAGAACGCCAGCAATATGATAAATGCCAGCATGACAGCCACAAACACATCACGCATAAAATATACATTATGAACATTTTTTGTGATATCCTTCACACAGATCAGTGTACCGGAGAGTTCGCGCACCTGCATATAAGAGATTACAAGATTTTTTCCATCCAATTTTTTATAAATGGTCTGTATCTTGTCCTCTGTGGGACGCTGTTTTAAAATATCGTCAAGCAGCGCTGAAGATTCTGTCTGCTCTTTCTGTCCAAAATAGGTTACTCCCTCATCCGAATAAAAGAAACTCCACTCATCCTCAATTCCCTCGTACAGGCTTGGAAACATATTCTCCATCGTCATGGCAGACTCGATCACACCAACTTTTCCATTGGCACTGTCAATAATCGGTGTGACAAGTGAAATAATCTTCCGATTCTGGTTCATCGTATAGGAATTGAAAATATTATCTGTGTAATCAAAATTCCAGCCGACATATTTATCCTGCTTGGACCACTCCTGTTTTTTCATACGGGATGCATTGTATAAAATGGGCATCATCTCCTGCACACTGTCATTCACCGCATAGACACGGACACCATACAGCAATGGGTTATTGTTAACTAACCGTTCCAACGCCGACACTTCGTTATTTTTAAAATCCAGCCAGTCGGCCGTAGAGATTTCTCCCCCAATCGCAGATGCATTCAACATTTGAAGCAGGGAATCATCACTTAAGAAAAACTGTGTGGACATATTGATAGAATCAATCTTTGTCTTGATTCCATCCTCATTCCGCTGCATTGTATATTCCATGTAATCCATGTTCTCCTGCACCGCATTCTGCTCCATAACATAGAACAAAACCCCTGCTAACACCCCGATTGGAATCACCATAAACAGAATGATAATACTGGTAAATTTGATATTTAGCTTTGTATTTCGAAACAGCTCTCTTATTTTTTTCATTCGCTAATTCCCATTTTTTCCTTTGCTGCATTCATTAATACTGTTTTCTGTTTCAAAACTTCCTGATAGCCCATGGCATTCCTTTTTCCCACAAATTCTTCAAATATTTCATCAAACTGTGCTTCATTTGATGCGAGAAGAAGCTTTGGCAGTGTCTCACTCCAGAGTTTGGTACATTTTTCATCCATAGCTGCAATTTCAGGACTTGTCGACAAACTCACATCATACTGTCCATTGTAGACTGTATATTTGCATGCCCACACGAGTAACTGTTCAGTAGCAGGACCTGCCTTCTGCTCCCACTGAAGTTGCATGACATTATTCTGCAGCATCCAATAAGCATCATCTGCGCCGTATAACCTGTCGTAAGTCTCCCGGTCGGAATTTAAAATTTTGCTGACGTCCTCTTTTAATACCGGCTTACCATCCACGATATCGTAAGTAACCCCTTCCACACCGAGATAGATCAACATCTGTCCATGCTCACTCATCATATAGTCCATAAACGCTATGGCGCGTTCCGGATATTTACAATTTTTTGAGATCAGCGTCAATGTCCATCCATTCATATTGTTAGTCGGCAGTGTCGGATCATCCCCATTGGAATTTCTCGGTCCCTCAACCGCCATGTAAATGCTGTCCGGATCATTCTCATACAATGCTTTTTGCTGTGAGATCGTATCACTGTACTGATAGAGCATACAAAAATACCGACCTTTTGCCAGTTTTTCTTCCATCTGTATCCGTGTATCCACAAAGATATCATTGGCAAGCAGCCCTTCCTCCCCCAGTTCACGGAACATTTTTAACCATATAACATACTCTGGGTCTGTATATCTGTCATAATATTTCCCATCCTTTTCCCACGGAACCGCAAGAAAATTCATCAGATATTTGTCGAAGGAAACATTTCCCTGATTGTCAAAGACATGGGAACCCACCGGGATCAGTCTCTCGCCATCCACCTCTGGAAACATCTCTGCCGCTTTCTCCACTGCTGCTTTAAATCCTTCCGGCGTTGTCATATCCGGGCTTCCAATTGCCTCATAAATATCTTTTCGTACCAGAAACGTCTGATTGGACGTGATGTCATCATGCTCTTTCACCTGTTTTGGTGTAACCGTGGAACACGGATATCCATAAATATTGCCATCATCCATTGTATACCAGTTCACCACATCTGCATCTGTGACCTGCCAGAAATAGGCATCATAATCATCTGCAAGTTCATTTAATGCATAGACCATGTTCTCTTCGATCATCTGGTTCACCTGTGGCTCCCAATACCCTAATGTGATCAGATCAGGCAGAGAATCCGATGCGATCAGTGCATTTAATTTTTCTGTTTCATTCCCGATTGGTGTAATAAAATTAATATTTACTCCTGTCTCCTCTGTAATCTTTTGAGAGACTGCATTCTCTCCCCACGGTATTGCAAACCAGGAATAATTGACATACCAGTCTAACGTAACAGGTTCTCCGGCATATTTTTTCCATGCCGGTGTATCCTCATCACCCTGTGAGGTGTCCTCCACCTGAGATGTCTCCACAGCCTGTCCTTCTCTTTCCGCTCCGCAGCCCGTCAAAACATTTGTCATCCCGGCTGTCATGGTCACTGCCATGCCCCATGCGATCATTTTTCTGATTCTGTATGTAACCATAAAACTTCCCCTTTATTTCTGTTTCCAAGTATCTTTATCATACCATTTTCTTTCGTTTCCCGCAAACCCCGACAGAGCAAATTTCCTGTTTTCATGACATTTTCCGAGTTCTTTTTACTTTCTTTTTAAACACACAAAAGCGCTACCCCAATTTTTTGAGTAGCGTTTCTGTTTTTATCTATTTAGAGAAGAATATGGTAAGGAAACTATTTTATGTACTGTCATTATTCTTTTACAGCACCTGCAGAAATACTGCTGATGATGTATTTAGAGAAGAATGCAAATACGAGTAAAATCGGAATAACAGAAATTGCAACGGCGAGATAAATTGCGCCCTGGTTTGCAGTAATATCTGTTGATGCCCTTAAAGTTGCCATCATAACCGGTAATGTAAATTTCTCATTTTTATTTAAGATAATCATAGGTAACAGGTAAGCATTCCATCCACCGATGAATCCCATGATACTCATGGTTGCAATCCCAGGTGACATGATTGGGATTGCGATTCTGTGGAATGTATATAACTCGCTTGCTCCATCAATTCTGGCTGCCTCGATCAGTGAAGGTGGCATAACGGAAAGTACATACTGTCTTAAGAAAAATACGGTTCCCGGTGAAGCAATTGCCGGAATAATCAATGGGATATAAGAGTTTACCAGATGAAGTTTGGTACATAAGTTATAAAAACCGATCAGACCAAGCTGTCCAGGTATCATCATGAAAATTAAAATCGTCATGAATAATACTTTATTTCCCTTGAATTTGTACATTGCCAGTGCATAAGCTGTCATAGCGGAAAAGTATGCACAGAGTAATGTAGATGGAACTGCTACTTTCAAACTGTTCCACATACCTAAAAACAGGTTGAAGTATTTAAATACAGTAGCCCAGTTTTCTTTTAAATAAACACTCGGAATCAGAGTAAATGATTTCATAATCTCAGATCCGCTTCGTGTTGCGTTGACAATCATTAATAAAAATGGAAACATACACACTACACTAAGCAGGATTAGTAAGATATATAAAATTGTTTTTTTGATTTTATATCCAATGCCGTTCATAGTAATCCTCCTTATTTCGTCTTAGATGAAGCCCGTTTTTTTGCACGGCGTGCTGCTGCTTTCTCTTCATCCTGGTTAAACACTTTTAACTGTATAATGGAAACAGCTAAAATGATAAGGAATAATACATAGGCGATTGCGGATGCATAACCAGTCTGTGTTGTTCCTGTTGTAAATCCAAATTTATAGAGATACATTACCACGGTGTATACGGAGTTATAAGATGCCCCTGCCGGATTTGACATCAGATACGGCAGATCGAACATCTGTAATCCACCAATCAGTGATGTGATTGCTACATAAAGTAACATCGGTCTTAATAATGGTAATGTGATTTTTCCAAATACGGTCCATCTTCCGGCTCCGTCAATTGCTGCTGCCTCGAAATAATCTTTTGAGATTCCCTGCACACCAGCCATTAACATAATGAAGGAGTTACCAAACCACATCCAGGAACTGATCACTGCGATGGTCACACCTGCTGTTGCAGATGATCCAAGCCAGTCGACCGGAGTGTAATTTGCACCAAATAACCGATAGATGCTTGCAATAATCTGGTTGAACGTTCCATAACGCCAATCCAGTAATGTCTGAAATAAGAATGCAACAGATGTTGCTGCAATTAAGTTCGGTAAGTAATAAATAATACGGAAAATTCCAAGTCCTTTGATTTTGTATTTGATATCACTAAATACAATGGTAAGTAAAAATGCAAGTCCGAGCTGTAATACGATATTCACACCCCAGATCCTTACCGTGTTCCAAAGCGCTCTCCAGAAAAATTTGTCTGTGAATACACGCTTGTAGTTGTCAAACCAGACCCAGGATGTCACACCGACTCCTGCAATCTTGGCATTTGTAAAACTGAAATATAAGGTTCTTAATACCGGATAAACACTAAAAATACAAAATACAATAACAAATGGTAAAACGAAGAAGTATCCCACGTTATCATATTTTTTCAAACCATTTTTATTCTTTCCCATATTCTGCCATTCTCCTTCTTCATAACTATCTCAGAGGATAGCCATTCTTTTCCTGTACTCTTTTGTCTTTTCTTACAGTCTGCACATTCACTGTGCAGACTGTAAGAAAAATGATTTTGGAGATATTTTTATCTGTTTACTGTGATTTCAGGATATGTTGCTTCAATTGTATCGTAGAAGTCAGAGATTGCCTCATCCTTTGTCTTCTCACCAGTTTTAACAGAAGAGACTGCATTTCCCCAAGCATCGCCGATACCTTTGTCGTATCTTGTTACTTTAGAAGTATCAATGTACTGTGCCTGATCTAACCAGAACTGGTATAATTTCTCACCACCGTAAATCTGGTTCTCATCATCTTTGTGTTTATCAAGAGCTGATTTCAAAGAAACTGTATCACCCTGTGAGTATTCAATCCACCAGTTAGCTGTATCTTCATTTAATGTACAGAATTTTACGAATTCCCAAGCTGTGTCTTTTCTTTCAGACTGAGAAGAAATACCGATATATGTACCACCGTCAAATCCTGCTGCTGGTCCAGAGCAAACGCCCCATAATCCAGATGTCTCGCCTACGTTATCTCTCATAGTAAGTACACCCCAGGAAGGAAGACCAAATGCGAATACAGTTGTTGTATCAAGTCCTTTTGTTGCCTCTGCGAACTGATCTGCATCCCAAACGTTAACGGAATCATCTGCATTAGACTGGATATCTGCTGTTAAGATAGGTACCTCGCCAGCCATAGCCTGATACCAAGGTGTTGACCACTGGCTTGCATATGCTGTTAAGTCATTCTGATATAAGTCAACGCAAAGATCCATGTAATCAATTCTGGACTGGTCAACATTTAATGTTCCATCTACTACCCATGCACTATCACCGGAGAATACGTTCATCTCTGCATCAGAAGAGAAGATTCTGTATCCAGCATCTTTTAATGTCTGAGCTGTCTCTAAGATAGTAGGATAATCTTTGAATAATTTTCCAACTTCGTCCGGATCATCTGTTCCGAATACTTCTTTTGCGATATCTCTTCTGTAGTAGATACCTGCTGGTGTGATCTGGTAAGAGATTGCTCTCTGGATACCATCGTCATCCTGTCCAACCTGCCATACATAATCAACGATCTGATCTGCATAATCCTGTGCATTGTATGGTGCCTGGTTTAAATCCTCGAAGAAACCTGCATCAAAGAAATCCTCTAACATCTTTGGCTCACCAACGATGATATCCGGTTCTTTTTCTCCTGCAAGTAATGCTGTCTGAACTTTTGTTGGGTAATCAGCTGGCTCGATAACCACTGTATCAACCTCTACACCAGTCTGTTCCTGGAATCTCTTACCAAAGTCGATCAAGTCGTTTGATAATGTCCATACAACTAACTTTTCATCGCTGGATGCATTTGCTGTGCTTCCCTTTGTCTCTGTTCCTGCTGCTGCATTATCGCTTGTGCTTGCTGTGTCGCCACATGCTGCCATGGATAATGTCATTGCACTTACGAGCAATACTGATACTACTTTTTTCCAATTCATATATAATCCTCCTTGTTTTACGAAGCAAAATCCGAACCCATTGGTGAGGAGAGGATTTTGCCTCCTTATTGTTCTGCAGAAAAGTGAATTTGCTTTCTGCTGTTACACAACACTTTGTTGTTTGTTGATAATTGAATTATAAGTTCAATCCCCTCTTGTAAAAATGCTTTAAATTTTAAAATGGTGTCTTTTTTTTAGGTGTCCTTTCTCCCATCAGCGCAGATTCTTTTTCTGTTTCTTCCCAGAACTTTTTGTTTTCGTAGTCCGTTGTGATAATTTTCATGCGATATTGTACTATGTGTGTCGTTCTTATCGAACATCAATCTCAATGGATGTCACAAGCCCCTCACGGACATCCACTGCTATTTTTTCTCCTGCAATGCCGCTGCCCACATTGGCAACGCTTCCATTCTGATAGATAAACTTCATGGAAGCAATCTCATAATGTCCCGGAATGTAGTCGGTGACATCTGCAAACTGATACGTTACCTTTGTCTTTCCAAACAGCATGGCAGATACTTTTCCATTTTCCGGAATCAGATATGCCGGTACCGCAGGCTGTGGCGTGAAATGCAGTTCTCCATTTTTCATGGATAAAATATGGCTGCCAAACATCATCTGTTTCCACATACTGATAAACTCGATGGTCGATCCACTTAAGCGTGCCACAAAACCTTTGCCGTGATATGCTTTGTTTGGATTTTTACTGCTTGCGATAAAGGATGAATTCTCATAAATACTTCTTCCATATACTTCCTTATCCAAAAATGGGATCGCAGCTTTGTGGAAATCCTCAAAAAATGCTTCATACATGCCATTTCGGATGAGTTCCAACAGATACTTATATTCCATATGAAGCCAGATGGACTCATTCTCCAGCCAGCCAGGTGTGAAGGCTCTCGCTCTTCCAAGTTCAAAGGATGCATTCTGCAAAGAAGCATTGACCTTATACATGGAAAGTTTTTCATCATAGAGATCACTGTGTCTCACCTGCTCATATAATTTTGCCTTTTTCTCTTTTCCGGTCTTTAATTTCAGATAACGAACTGGTCCTTCCAGGAAATATGGAACTTCACGAACCATAAATTTTAATGGCTTGTAGCCGTCTTTTACTTTCTCATACTCTAAAACTTCATAAGTAAAATAGGTCGGGCAGATACCATTTCCCAATATGCATGCTTTTTCAATTCCGCAGGTTACTGTTTCCAGAAAATCGTTTAAAATTTTTACAACTTTCTCTGTGGAAACAAGATTCTTCACACCGGATATTCCGGAGAATACTTTCTCTCGGTAAGCCTCTTTTGCATCGTTGATCTGATTCCAGAAGGAAAGGATCTCACCCTCTTTCTGAATCTCTTCCTTAGCTGCATAGCTCTGCTTTTTGCAGAAACCGATCGCATCTTTCTCACTTGCATTGATCAGATCAAGCTGCTGTAAGAAATCAGAAAATTCTTCAATCAGTTCCAGTTCTCCCGGATATCGTTTTAATGCCCCGATCGTGTATTCCAACATTCTGGCAAGCTCGTAGGTCTCTGCCATCGAAGAACCAAACATTCCCGGCATACCGTTTAACGCATCATACCAGCCAGGTTTTCCGCCTTCCATCTCCACACCCATGCCGTAAGCGTCCAGCGCTGCAAATTTTGTGGCGCACAGTAACACTAATTTTTCCAGCAGCGTCATCTTTAAAACTTCTCCGGGCTGACCTGCCTCGCGCACCAGTTTTTCTTCCGTATTTCTGCGGCTCTTCTCATTTAATGCATGATACTGTCTCAGACCATTTTCCGTCTCCTCATAACGTCTGTATCTCGGATTGATATTCACCTGTGAGAGGAAGGTCGTGTAATCTCTCTCGTACAGTAACTCTTTCTCTTTTTCCGGGAATACTTCCAGATAATCCTCCACAAGATCGAGATTGTAAGTCCAGTGGTCACTCCAGTAGCCCTCTAAGAAATTGCCGTTCACAAGTCCGTCCGCCTGATCGATGATCTGGGAAAATAACAATTCTGTGTCCTGTTCTCCACACAGTTCCTCTAACTTCCTGTACAAAGCCCCCGGTGTGAATGGTTTTTTGATATATTCACAAAACTCCTGTTTTTCCTGCTCGGTTGTAAGTAAATTTTCGTGAAGAGCCAGCAGACTTTCCGCTTTTTCTTCTGCTACCTGATAAGTCAGTTTTTCCACGCCCAGTGGGTTGTAACCATCTAACTGGATCAGGCTGTAAAATGTTTTGATATTCTCTCTTCCCACAAAAGGTGCAAAGAAAGTGTCACATCTGCGGTTCTGGTTGACATCCCTGAAATTTCCATTGCCCTGTGAATAAAACTCCGGCAGCATGGAAAAATAGTTGTAATCTCTTTCCAGATCGCCATGTTTTCTGGAGTACACGTAAAAAATCTTATGGTTGCCAAGTTTGATCGGATAACCACCTCTTAAGACATTATCCATATAAGTATACTGGCAATAAGCATCAAAATCTTTCGACGCTGTCTCCGTTGCGATTACGCTGCAAAGATGTTCTACCAGTTCTTCTGCCTCTTTTGCTTTTGCGTTAAAATAAACTGCGTCCAGTTTTTTGGCTGCATATGCCTTCAACAGTTCTTTGTTCTCCACCTGTCCGATGATCTCATAGAAACAAATGCTCTCATTCGCTGCAAGATCTGCCTCTGTTCCATAAAAACTACATGGCAACTGGTTCATGGTGATCTGCTCTTTTGCGAGCAGTTCTTTTAATGCCGTCTCTTCAAATCCAATCGGTTTCTGTAAGGAAGTATCATAGGAGAATACAACCGTCGGATCAACGACCGGCTGTATTCTCGTACCATCTGCAAGACATCCAATGGAAAAATTACCCCCCTCCACCTTTGTGACTGCGGCGGTATCTGCCATGCTGGCACGCACGCGGAAATACGGGCGTCCCTCTTTCACATCCTCGACCTGCATCCACGCTTTGGATGTCTGGCACATGTTTTTCATACTGTCAATTCCAACTCCATATGGAATCAGTGCCGGCATACCGTCTAAAACTTCTATTTTGGCATGTTCCCCGGTTGCATTGGTAAGTTCTACCTTACGCACCAGTGCACCGATTTTTTCTCCCGGAAGTGTAAAATATGTTACCTTTGCATTCACTCCAAGTACGTCATTTTCCTCTTCAATTTTTAATCCGTTCATGGCAATTTCCATGCGGTGTGTCTGGTTTTCATCTGCAAAAAGCTCGGTCACTTTTCCATCTTTTTTTACAAAAGTACGGAATCCTGTCGTTTTCACATTCTGGTACGCCTGATGCGCCGGATAAAATTCCATGATCGAATGATCTTTATTGTCGACTCCGAAACTGACCACGCACTGTCCACGATTTACATAATAACACCAGATAGGGATTCCCTTCTCTCCGGAAATACCTGGAAGAAAGCTTGCAAAAGTGCCCTTTTTTCCATAGTTTTCAATTAAAAATTTTTCCTCTGCCATATTCTTCTCCATTCCATTTTTTGCAACTGTTTTATAATGTAATATTTCCCTGGGCAAGAACCACTTCGATCTGATGTGTCTCATTGCCAGAAAGTTTCTCGATCATATTCTTAGGAAGAATTGCCTCATGCTGTTTTGGCACAAAATTTATCTTCTCTCCGTCCACCGTTACATCTGCAATCTGATATTCTCCATAATCCTTTTCTTCGCGGTTCAAATAAGTGATCTTCCAGTTTTTGTCTGCGAACTGCAGTGTAAGGGATGCCTTTTTCTCTTCATCAAACTGCTCTTTTAAAAGTTTAGGTTCTAAGATCATATCACCGACCTGACCTCTTACTCCGAACATCTCTGTGATCACCGTCAGCATATACCAGCTTGCAGCTCCTGTCAGATAATGGTACATACCGCGTCCTCTTCCATTGAAGTATTCCGGAATTCCAGGATAGATGCGGCTTACTTCGAAGTTTGCCGACTGTCTGTACAATGCATGCAAAGACTTATAACCTTCCTTTGCAAATCCACGTTTGTAAAGTGCATTGGCATACATCACTGCCATATGGGAAAAGACTGCTCCGTTTTCTTTATCTCCATAGGAAAATCCAAACATTCTTCCAAGATCTGTCTTGACTTCCCCGAAATCTGTATTCAGACGGTAGCCACCCACTTTTTCATCATAGAGATAACGGTCTGCACTCTTCGTGATCTGCCGGATCTGTTCGTCTGTCGCAGTGCCAGCCATGATGGAAAATACCTGACCGGTTAACATCATGCGGACACCGGTTTTTGTATCTCCTTCTACCTGACGTCCATGATTATCATAGTAACCGTTAAACCAGCCGTTTTCTTCCGAATCCTTTACCCACTCATTTTTCCGGATATGCTCCATTAACCACTCCGATTTGTGACGCAGGTTTTCAGTCAGTTTTTCAATGGAGATCTCTACTTTTTCTCCGCTTGTGTCATGCTCACACGTATGTAAATATTCCTCTAATACATGCAGCTTCTTCTCAACAGAATCGTATAATGCCGGATTATCTTCCAAAAGGATCACAATCTCTGCCAGAATGGAAACCGTTTCTTTTCCGGTTTTCTTCCGGTATGCTTCCAGCAATTCTGCAATATCGGCAAGGTTGCCTGCATAAGCATTGGAAAATGCCACGCTCTCGCCCTTCTCAGAAGCCATATCCAGCGCATCATTCCAGTCTGCGCCGCGCAGTCTTATGTTATTGTGTTCTCCAACTTCATAAAAAGCGGTAAGATTCTGTAACAGCAGATGCTCTAAAATCGTACCCTCTTCCCGCACGCCGCGCTTGGTCTTCTGCCAGCAGCCATAGGATTCATCCCACAGTGTATCTGTCCTGGTTCCTCTTGCAATCTGTTTGTCTTTAAAATAAGCTGCCTCTTTTTCTAACAGTTCAAGATCTCCGGTCTGGTCAATATAAAACTTTGTTGTGATCATTGGCCATACACCATGATCCATCCACACTCTTGTGATATGATTCCGGTCTGCAACAAACTCTCCCTGTTTACTTCCGATGATCGTTGCATTACTTCCATCTACACGGACACCGGCAAAATTATCAAGCAGCATCTGTCTTACTCCATCTGGATTCATGATCAAAAGTGCCAGACAATCCTGCCAGAGATCACGCCAGCCCCTTCCTCCCTTTCCGTAATCATGATGCGGAAGGAATGAGCAGCCATAAATACGGCGCAGGATTGGCTGAAAACTTACCCAGTGCATAAACTGGTTGAAATCCGAATCTCCGGTATGATAAGCGACATTTACTTTTTCCTGCCAGTATGCCTTTGTTTTTTCCAGTTCTTCCAATACCATCTCTCTGGTTGTATAAGTTTTGGAAAGATTCCTGATCTCCTGAATATCTTCTGTAATTCCGGTAAAGATCAGATAACTGCATTCCTCTTCCGGCTCTAATGTGACCTCTGAAAAATGAAGACCTCCAACTGCCTCTAATCCTTCGATCCTTGTTCCTGCTTTGACACCCTCTGCATTTTTTACAATGGCATATGGTCTCTCAAAGTTACCGCCCTCTCCGACAAAATCCTCTGCTGTCGGATAAAAATCTACCGGCTTTTCTCCATTGCCACTCCAGCCCACGCAGTAATAAGTCATATGATTGACCTGATGTCCTCTCTCATCGAAAGACAATGTCGGTGTCACCAGAACGCCTATGTCTGTCGTTTCAATTCTATGTAATAAAGATGTTACATGTCTGTGGTCACGGATATTGTCCGCGCTTCTTCCATATAATGGTATCGCCGCCGTCGGTGTAACTGTCTGTGCCATGCGTCCTGTGTTTGTGATCGTCACCAGCATGACCTCAACGTTTTTCTCTACTGGAATAAAAGAAAGTATTTCTCCGCGAAGCTGATACTTTTTGGATTCCCTTGTCGTCTTCTGCCACATAAATCCGGCTGTCACTTCACTGTCATCCTGCATTTCCGTAAATTTCTTACTTAACGCTTCTGCTGCATTACCAGTCAAAGACCAGCTTCCGATTCCCTTCACATTGCACCAGAAGTTTCTGCTGTTCCGGTTATTGACAAGATTTTCTGCACTTACCGGCTCCAGTAAAAATGTATTCTGATCTATCTTCGCATCACCGCCGAGATTCGGTGTTAAGGAACTTTTCAACCCTGCTTCCCCTGCAATTGGAAAATAAAGATAGCTGATATTTTCCGCTTTTTTCAAATGGAATGTTCCCTGTGTATCTTCAAATTGATATCCTTTCATCCTGATCTTACCCTTCCTACTTTGATATTTTTATTCTAAAAAAAGCAAGGCACAAAAAAAAGGATACTCTTTTTCAAAAAGGTATCCTTTTTTTATATCTTACCGGATGAGACCGTTCTCATATTCACAGATCACTTTTCGTTCTCCTGCAAAAGTCACCGAATCTCCCGATTCATTGATAATATGATTCATGCCCGGATATCCGGTCAGCATCACAGTACAGATATTGTGTACTTTCACTCCATTCTTATCCGGCACCTCCATGGCGGTATCAAGTTCCACTGACGCATCCCGGTTATACAGGTAAACACCAAGCCCCCATGCTTCAAACGCATCCACAGCGCCATCCACATAAAAAGAAGCATATCCATTCTTCTGTCCCTCATGGCTCATCCAGACCTCCTGAGTTGGAACATCATATGGGATCTCGCTCTGATACATATACACTTTTCCGTGATCTCCATTCCATACCGTCTGATACTGTTCAAAATGTTCTACCATCAGCGCATACATCGTGACCTCATCTCCGTTGATGATGATTCCATTTTCTGCCTTGTTTTCTTCCCACGCCACATTGTCTCCGTGGTCTGCACGCCATACCCAGAAGTTATCCCCGACCACATGGCTGCTGTTGATCGTAGCGCAGCACTTGACGCTTACCGGTGTGTCTGTATCTGTTCCTCCAACACGGAAAAACAGATCGCTTAAATAAATATTTTTCCCATTATCCTCGGATTTCTGGTCCTCGCTGCCAACGACAAGAAGATTGTCCGATTTTGTTTCCCCGGCATCAAAAAGCAGTCCTGCAAGGATCAGTCCCTGTACATCCCCTGTTTCCAGACAGACATTTCCTTTTGCTGCACGCAGGGTTGCCAGTCCCATGCCAAGCACGATCGTATCCGGGCGGTTTACGACAATCGGTTCCTCAAGGTCATAAATTCCAGGTGTCAGAAGCAGATTTTTTCCTTCTTCCAATGCCTGATTCATCGTCTCTGCCGTATCTTTCTCCGGCTTTGCAACGTAAAACTGGTCAATCGGGATTTTTTCTCCCTCACTGCCATTTTCCCAGGAAACACCAACAGCATTTTCCCGCTCTTTTGGCACATAGACCATATAACCTTCCTCATCGTCATAGATCAAAAATGGTTTTTCCTGCATGGCTTCAGTCTTCTCCACCTCTGTATACGGAACGACCGGCCAGGTTCCGGTTGGATTTTTTCCTTCTTCAGTACCGACAAAGACCATATTCCAGTTAGAACCCATCCACGCTTTCCAGTTACAGTTTCTGGAAAGCCACTGCTGCTGTGAGCCGGAATCCGTCATCAGATCGGTGTTGGAGTCCGCCAGAAATCCACCACTGCACCATCCGTATTCATCATGTAAAAATAATGCACCATCGACCTGCACTCTCCGCATAAACGTTGCCTGTGAAACCGCCCACATGGTATTTGTTTCCAATTCCATATTCTCTACTCCGCGCCAGAAATTGCAGCATGCATTGTGATTTGACGGATCATCTGCAAGCCATCTTGCGGTGCATTGCAGACTCTGTAATTTTGTGTCTGTCGGAAGTTCTCCAAGTCCTGCCACCTGTGTGTAAAACCCAACATTCGCCTCGATCGTTTCATCATACTCTCCCGGCATAAAATAGATGGCATAACGCTCCTCTCCAAACTGATTTGCTTCCTGTTTCTCATAAATAGCATCTAATGTTTCTGCCACCTGCTTTGGATCATCCTCCGGCGAAAAGATATAGGTATTCCCGCCAAATAATTCTGTGTGAAACTCTGTATCCCTTGTTGTCATATCTTTTATATCCATTTTACTGTTTTCCTTTGTTCCGCACCCCATCATAGGCATATAGGCTGCCCCGAATAGAAGCAGCATTTTCCCATAGTGTCTCTTTTTCATGTTTTTTTCCTCCCTGTCCCTTATCAGCATAACGGTATCCGGGCACAAAAAAAGGACACCTTTTTTCACAAAGGTATCCTTTTTCCATATAGAAATATTTTTTTAAAAGTACTCCATAATAAAGTTTTTCTTTGGATAAAAAATCTGCCCGATGGTTCCATTCTGTATTACCTTCTGATCCAGTATCTCTACCGAATCGTAATCTGATATCTCACCCTCTGCAAATCCCCGGAAAATACCGTGTGCAAAATCTGCAATATCCATGGTAATCTACGGCACCTGATCCTGTGGCATACGCTCAATCGCAGTCAGTGTTCCGTTGGTAAAACGAATCCAGTAACTGCCGTTATTTTGTGGTAATACAGAATTGGTGATCCCAAGGATCACCTGTCCGTTTCCACGGTAAGCCGCCTTTTTCAACACACGCTCCACATTCACCACTCTCACCATGCCAAGCGGTATCTGATTTTCAGAAAAAGCTCCCATAGACCATTCCTTTACCAGACATTCCATCGTCTTGCATGCAGGAATCGTAAAGATTACCTGCACATGATCGCTTTCCATTGTTTTTACCAGTGCTAAAAATCCCTGAAGGCCTTCCTTCCCTGCATAAACTAACCGGGTGCAGACAACAATCTGTCCCTCGTTCCGCATCTCTTTATGGATGGTAAAATAAGCTGACGGCTTCCCACTGCCACGGTAATACAGGTATGTAAACTCCTGATCCTTATACGGATTAGACTCTGTCACAAACGCATATTCATAACCTTCATTGTGGATCATACCGTTATACTTCACTTCCCATGCTCCGTACAACTGCTTTACATCTGAAAGCACCTGTTTCCGGTTGGATTCATCCACCAATACAAAATAGCCATCTTTCATATCAAAAGAAGGAATCATGGACAAAAGATACTGACACTGCTTTCCGAAACATCCAATCTCGAAACCGAATTTCCGATAATACAACATTCATCTACACAAGATCACAGCATAAATTGTGCCACCACATAATTATTTAAGTCCATCCCTTTGTCAGTCAGATAAATCCTGCCCTCACGTTTTAAGAGCAGTTCTTCCTGCTGCAAATGATTCAATGCGTCTCCGTAGACTGCCTCGATCGGAATGCCAAATGCCTGCGTGAATTCTTCCCGGTAAAAGCCGTCCCTCATGCGGAGACCCAAAAACATAAATTCCTCCATCTGCCCGTTCCTTGTAGTCTGCTCTGCTGCCGCATGCAGGTTTACTGCCGGAACAAGTATGTGCGTGCCGTCAGCAGAAGAAACCGCACTGCCTGTCACACCCTCTGTTAACGGATACTGCATATAGCAATCGTGAATATTTTCACATTCTGACAGATACGTGTACAGATCCCTCGTATTGGAATACCGTACATTGTCGACCAGTGAGGATGCGCCAAGTCCCACACCGAGATAATCAACGCGTTTCCAGTAACCGATATTGTGTCTGCACTCATATCCCGGCTTTGCAAAATTGGAAACCTCATACCAGTGATAACCGGCCTCCTTTAAAATGTGCTGTGTCATCTTCGTGGTCTGGTACTCCTCCTCCTCCGTCGGAAGGGATTCCGTCTGCATGCCCGCCTCCTGCCTGACTGCATCAAACCGATACAGTTCATAAAACGGCGTGCCCTTCTCAATGATGAGTGAGTAGGCAGAAATATGTTCCGGTTTTAATTTTAAAACCTGATACAGGGAATCACAGAAAATCTCCGGTGTCTGCCCCGGCAATGAACTCATCAGGTCGATATTGATATTGGAAAATCCATGTTTTCTCGCCATGTCATACGTCTTTAAAAACTGCTCAAACGTATGGATCCTTCCAAGAATCTTAAGCTCCTCATTGTGCACCGACTGTAATCCGATACTCAGACGGTTGATTCCGATTCTGCGATAAACTTCAAATTTATGCTCCGTGATTGTACCCGGATTGCACTCGATCGTGATCTCTGCATCCTGTTCCACCGAAAAATAGTGATATACCGTCTCCATGATTGCCTGCATATAGTCTTCCTTCAGCCAGGAAGGGGTACCGCCGCCGATAAAAATCGTCGTGATCCTGCGATCTTTATACTTTGCTCCGTAAAAAGCAAGTTCCTTCTGCAGTGCCGCCACGTAACTCTTCTGCGTCTGCTCGTCTGCCGCAAAAGAAAGGAAATCGCAGTAATCACATTTTTTTACACAAAATGGAATATGAATATATAACTCCAAAATCTTAATCCTCGTCTAACTTTAATACGCTCATGAAGGCTTCCTGTGGAATCTCCACGTTACCAACCTGACGCATACGTTTCTTACCTTCCTTCTGTTTCTCCAGAAGTTTCTTCTTACGAGAGATATCACCACCATAACACTTGGCAAGTACGTCTTTACGCATTGCTTTTACCGTCTCTCGCGCAATGACTTTGCCACCGACTGCCGCCTGGATTGGGATCTCAAATAAGTGTCTTGGGATCTCCTCTTTCAGACGCTCACACATTTTTCTTCCACGCTCGTAAGCACTGTCTTTGAACACGATAAAGGAAAGTGCATCGACCTGCTCCTTATTGATGAGAATATCGAGTTTTACAAGCTCAGACGGCTCATATCCTTTCATCTCATAGTCAAAAGACGCATATCCTCTCGAACGTGATTTTAATGCGTCAAAGAAATCGTAAATGATCTCGTTCAACGGAAGATCGTATTTGATGAGTGCACGTGTTTCCTCCAGATATTCCATGCTGATATAGACACCGCGCCGCTCCTGACATAACGTCATGATTGCACCGACATAGTCTTTTGTCACCATGATTTCCGCGGAAACAATCGGCTCTTCCATGTAATCAATTTCGGACGGATCCGGCAAGTTTGACGGATTTGTCAGGTCAATGACTTCGCCGTTTGTCTTATGCACCTTGTATACAACGCCCGGAGCCGTTGTCACAAGATCAAGGTTAAATTCCCTCTCCAGACGTTCCTGGATGATCTCTAAATGAAGCAGTCCAAGGAAACCGCAGCGGAATCCAAAGCCCAAAGCAAGGGATGTCTCAGGCTCAAAATACAAAGAGGCATCGTTGATCTGTAATTTTTCCAGTGCATCTCTCAGATCCGGATACTTTGCACTGTCCGCCGGGTAAAGACCACAATAAACCATCGGATTGACCTTTTTGTATCCCGGAAGTGCCTCTGCACATGGGCGGTCTGCATTCGTTACTGTATCGCCCACGCGGGTATCCCGCACGTTCTTAATGCTCGCACAGATATAACCTACCATACCTGCAGACAGCTCATCACACGGAATAAACTGACCTGCACCAAAGTATCCAACCTCAGTCACTTCGTCCATAGCTCCGGTTGCCATCATTTTGATCTTATCCCCTACTTTTACCGTTCCTTCCTTCACACGGCAGAACACGATCACGCCCTTGTAGGAATCATAAAGCGCATCAAAAATCAGTGCTTTTAACGGTGCATCCGGATCACCGGTCGGTGCCGGGATTTTCTCCACGATCTGCTCTAACACCTGATCGATATTCAGTCCGGTTTTTGCAGAGATCCGCGGTGCATCATGCGCTTCAATTCCGATCACATCCTCAATCTCCTGAATCACTTCATCCGGCTGTGCGCTCGGAAGGTCAATCTTATTGATGACCGGCATAACATCCAGATCATGGTCTAACGCCAGATACACGTTAGCAAGTGTCTGCGCCTCCACGCCCTGTGCTGCATCCACAACTAAAATTGCTCCGTCACACGCCGCCAGACTTCTGGATACCTCATAGTTAAAATCCACGTGTCCCGGTGTGTCAATGAGGTTAAAAATATACTCTTCCCCATCTTTTGCCTTATAAATAATACGGACTGCCTGCGATTTGATCGTGATTCCACGCTCTCTTTCCAAATCCATATTGTCGAGCACCTGTGCCTGCATCTCACGGCTTGTGAGTGTTCCGGTACTCTCTATGATACGATCCGCCAGCGTTGATTTGCCGTGATCGATATGTGCGATAATACAAAAATTACGAATTCTACTCTGATCAATTGCCACTCTTTATTTCTCCTGTTTCTTAAAAATAGAAAATTTCTCTTTCAAAGCTTTTCTTTTGCCTATATATGTTACCATACTCACATTGTTTCGGCAATTATTATATGAAATCCCGACTATACTATCCTACATTTATTTTGTTATACGAGCAGACTCTTCGTATAGGCTTCTTTCGGATCGTGAAAAATATCTTCTGTCTCCCCTATTTCAATCATTCTTCCATCCTTCATAACCATGATACGGTCGCACATATGATAAACTACATTGATATCATGGGATATGAACAGATATGACAGGTTCATTTCTTCCTGCAGCTTCTGTAAAAGTTCCATGATCTGTGCCTGAATGGTCACATCCAGTGCAGATACCGGTTCATCTGCAATGATAAACCCCGGATTTGTGATAAGCGCCTGTGCGATACTGATTCTCTGTCTCTGTCCCCCGGACAATTCGGATGGCAGACGATGGAAATACTTCTCATCCATTCCGACACGGGCAAGCATGTCATAAGCCGCTGCCTTACGGTCAGCCTTAGACATTGCACACTTTTTATCCAGAATACCGGCTGCCCTGAGCGGTTCCATCAATAGCCACCCGATCGTTTTGGATGGATTCAGGCTGCTGTACGGATCCTGAAAAATCATCTGTGGGCGGCTGACATGACAGCTTACCTCTCCCGACATATGCTCCTGCATTCCAAGGATTGCCTTGGAAAGCGACGTCTTTCCGCAGCCGCTCTCACCGACCAGACCGAGACTTTCTCCCTCATACACATCAAAACTGACATGTTCTACCGCATATTGTTTTTCTTTCTTTTTGAAAATAGAATTGGATCTGTCTTCATAATATACAGACAGATCTTTTACTGTAAGAACCGTTGTATTGCTCTCTTTCTTTACGGAAACCCTCGGCTTTAACCTGGAAGGAACTGCCTCGATCAGATTTCTTGTGTATGCTTCCTTCGGATGCATGAAAATCTTCTCTGTTTCATCTGCTTCCACCACAACTCCGTCTTTCATAACAACGACCTTATGGCAGATACGTCTTGCCAGATTCAGGTCATGTGTAATAAAAAGCATTGCATTCTGTTCACTCTTGTTGATGTCTTTTAACAATTCCACGATCTGTGTCTGGATCGTCACATCCAATGCCGTCGTAGGCTCATCTGCTATGATCAGATCCGGATGCAGGATCACCGCCATGGCGATCATCACCCGCTGTCTCATGCCTCCGGACAGCTGGTGCGGATAACTGTCATAAACCTTCTTCGCATCCTTAAGCCCGACTGCCTGAAAAGTTTCCAGTACTTTTTCGTAACGCTTCTCTTTCTCTAGATCCGTATGAAGCCTTACGATCTCATCCACCTGGACACCGGCTTTTTTTGTCGGATTTAAGGAGGTCATCGGCTCCTGAAATATCATGGACATCCGGCTTCCCTGAAATCTGCGGTACAGCCGCTCATCAAAAGGTCTGTCTGCTTCTCTTAATACTTCCCCATCCACGATTATTTTCCCGGATGTCACCTGTGCCTGCTTTGACAGAAGCCCCATGAGTGTCAGTGAGGTGATTGATTTTCCGGATCCTGATTCTCCGACAATTCCTACGATCTCACCACTGTTCACTTCTATATTTACATGCTTAACAACTTCCATGCCATCAAAAGAAACGGACAAATCTTCTATCTGAACAATTTTTTTCTGTTTGCTGTCTTTTTGCTGTTCCACTTTCATATACTTATCCCCAGTCTGTCATTCATTCTACCACACAGCCTCTACTCTGCCCTGCTCCCGTCCCATTTCCGGATACCTTCGCCCAGCAGTGAAAATCCAAGCACCACCCATACGATCGCAAGTCCCGGGAAAAGTGCATACCAGGGTGCTGTCTGCAAATATCCCTGTGCATCTGATAGCATCATGCCAAGACTGGCATCCGGTGCCTGTACTCCGATTCCAAGATAGCTCATACCAGACTCCGCAAGGATCGCATTATTAAAACCGATCATCACTGAAACGAGCAGCACGGAAAAAATATTAGGTAAAATATGTACGAACAGAATACGAATCCTGCTTACTCCCATCAGCCTTGCTCTTTTTATATAATCCGCATCACGAAGACGTAAAAATTCTCCGCGGACAATCCGCACAAAGCTTGGGATAAATACGATTCCAAGTGCGATGATCACATTCTGCCTGCCTTTTCCAAGTAAAGATATGATCACAAGCGTAAGCAAAATACTTGGGAATCCGTTCACCGCATCCGTGATACGCATGAGGATCTCATCTAAAATGTCTCCGAAATATCCGGTAAATGCTCCTAACAAAACACCTGCCACAGTTGAAAAAAGGACGACCGATGTGCTGATCACAAGCGTTGTTCCCAATCCCTGCATCACTCTTGAAAAAATATCCCTTCCGAAATTGTCTGTTCCAAAAATATGATGCATGGAAGGTGCTGTAAATTTCTCTGCCGCCGACATGGCAGTTGTACTGTATGGTGTCCAGAAATATCCTAAAATCCCCAAAAACACAGCAAGACCTGTCATAAACAGGCCTGCTGCAAGATATCCGTTCCATTTTTTTCTTTTCTTATTTTCCATAGGTTTCACACTCCGTATCACAAGCCTATCCCTGCACAATGCCGCCTGCTCCTCTGCAAAAGGAAACATCTGTCCTGCGGCTTTTATTCACTCTTACGGATTCTCGGATCGATCACCCGGTAAAGAATATCCACGATAAAATAAACAAAAATCACCACGAATGTAATGTACAAAATCAAAATCTCCACAACCGGAAGGTCTCTTGTTCCGACCGAACTGATCAGAAGCCTGCCGATCCCAGGCAGTGCAAACACCTGTTCTACCACGATACTTCCTGCCAAAATTTCTGCGATCATCATGCCGAGAAATGTAATGACCGGCATCATGGCATTTTTTAAGACATGGCCGAACATGACCTGATTCCTGTTGCAGCCCTTGCTGTAAGCAGTCCGCACATAGTCAAGCTTCATCTCCGTCAACATGGAATTACGCAAAAAGCGTGCAGTCATCGCTATTTTCGGTAAAGCGATCGAAATCGCCGGGAACAGTAAATATGCTAAAAATCCGGTCATATTCTCCTGATAACTTATGTACCCGCCCGGTACAAACCATTTTAATACAATGCCACACAGGTAAGTCACTAAAATTCCAAGAAAAAATGATGGAACCGCCATCGTGACCTGCGTCAAGACTCCAAAGACTGCATCTAAGAACCTGCTTCCACATTTTGCCCACAATACCCCCAAAGGAATTGACACAAGTACGATCATGACAAATGAAAGCACTGCCAGATAAAGTGTCACCGGCAGCTTATCTCCTATCAATTCCTTCACGGGCATCATTTCATTCATATTCTTGGAATACCGGTAACTCACGCCAAAATCCCCGTGCAGCACATCATCTGCCCAGGAAATATACCGTTCTACCGGTGGTTTATCCAATCCAAGTTCTTCTCGAAGCTGTGCCTCTCTCTCCGGTGTTGCCTCCGTTCCTAATATGGAACGTACCACATCTCCCGGAATTACCTGAAAAGCAAGGAAAGCAGCTACTGAAACGAGAAACAATGTCATAATGAGAGTGCATATTTTTTTTATTAAAAATTTCATGTGTCTGCTTTCCTTTCTGATCAGATGATAACGTCACTAATTTTTGTGTCCGTCTTATTTTACAAAGTAAACTGTACTCATATCCTGTACATAAATCGGATAGAATTTGTATCCTGCAAGGTTCTTATTAAATGCTGTTGTGTTCGCCGGAACCTGGATAAATGCACTGGCTGCTTCATCGGCAAGGATCGTCTGAAGCTTCTTATAATCTGCTGCCTTCTCTGCTGCATCCTGTGTTGCCTGTGTCGCTTTCCAGAGTTCATCATACTCTGTGCTCTTGAAGTTCACAAAGTTCTTTTTCGAATCTGTCTGGAAACGGTTCAGCAGATATCCCGGTGTGAGGTCACTGCATGTGATACCACTGATCGTTGCCTGATACTCTCTGTTGGTATAAACATCTTCTAACCAGGTATTCCATTCTACAGCATCAATCGTTGCATTGATTCCTACTGCTTTTAACTGTTCTACCACAACCTCTGCGGTCTGCATATGGAACTCATAAACAGATGGAACTGCGATCGCAAGATCAAATCCATCTGCATATCCTGCTTCTGTAAGAAGCTCTTTTGCCTTTTCCACATTGGCAGAAGTACCATAAAGATCATTTAAGTCCTCATAGTAGTCTTTTAATGTAGGGAGCATTGCGGAGCTGATGAGTGTTCCGTTTCCGCCGGCTACGAACTCATTCACCATATCTTTATCCAGTGCGTAGCAGATCGCCTGACGTACCTTCACGTCAGAAAGCGGTTCATAGTCATTGTTTAAGAACAATGCCTGCACAACATTGGATGGAGATGAGATCACATTAAAGCTGTCCTTTAACTCGTTCGCCTGGGAATCTGTCAGGTATGCATAAATATCAATGCTTCCACCCTGAAGCTCTAACAATGCAGTATCTGCACTTCCCACAATTTTAAAATCTACCTCATCAAGATAAGGAAGTCCTTCCTGCCAGTAATTTTCATTCTTCGCAAGAACGATTCCCTCCTGTGGAGTGTAAGAAACAAAAGAAAACGGTCCTGTTCCAACCGGATCCGCCTCTGCATCTTCTCCGCTTCCTGCAGGAATAATTGCAGTTACAAAACTGTAGATCAGTTCTGTATTCGGTGTATCCACTGTCACCTGGACCGTCTTGTCGTCTAAAATATCAACTGCCTGAATTGTCTGTAAAGTTGCAACTAATGGCGTTCCATCTAAAAGACCTGCCACTCTTTCTAATGAGTACTTCACGTCCTCACATGTCACATCGTTACCATTATGAAACTTCACACCATCTCTCAATGTAAAAGTATATACTAATCCATCGTCTGAGATGCTGTAATCACTTGCTACAGCGCAAATCAGGTTACCGTTCTCATCCGGTTTTACCAAACCTTCGAAAACATTAAACAGAATCTCTTTAGTTCCTGCCGCAGTTGCCTTATGTGGGTCAAGACTGTCAATATCCTGCTGTATGCCTACAACAACGGAGCCGCCGTATACAGGTCCTTCACTGATTTCTGTCTCCTGTACATTCTGCTCCTTAGAGGAAGTATCCTCCGAAGACTCTCCTGTGCCATCTGCGCCACATCCGCCCAGTACAGCCATTGCCAGAAGTGCCATGAAAAGAATGTGTAATCTTTTTTTCATAATTTGCTCTTCTCCTCTTCGAATTGCTTTTTCCTCTCATTATTCAATTGCTTTTTTATTCTATCACACAACATGAAAAAAACAAGCTATTTTGTTAATTTTTTGACAATTTTAATTTTTCCATTTATAAAGCATCTCATCCTGCAGTATTTCTTCTGTCGGAACCGTTGGATTCTGGATATTTTTTAATGTTACTGTTACAACTCCATCTTTATCACTTGAAACCACATCCGTTGAAAAACATTTTCCCGGAGCTGCAGCCTGCTGTCTGTTGGGATACATCGTCCACATCTGAATAAGGTTATATTCCTTATCATATAACAGTATCTTAGCACACAAATCATCATTCTCATTGCTTGTAAGTCTAAGAACAGCCGGACGCCTGTTTCCTGCATTATCGATAAATTCACTAATCGTTTCGTTTTCCTCATCCAGACATCCCGTTACATTTATATATCCCTTTGCCTCAAGTTGTTCTAATGTCACATTTTTATCCAGATCCAACAATTCATTCCATGCTTTGTCACCTGTCATTCCCCATCCTGTTTTCTTTAAATAGAAGAAACATATTCCAAGCATCGCCAATGCGATGAGGCATAATGCCACATATATTCTCTTTTTCCCCATATATATCCTCCTTAGCCGCTGACATTATTGTTAAAATAAAGATTTGATTCCGATAAGTTTTTTCTTCATTTCATTTTCCTCTTCTAAACTCGATTATAATATATATATGCAATTTAATCTACTACTTTAAACTCTTCGTTTTCAACAGCCTGTGCTTTTATTTGTTCATAATAATCCTGCCATTCTTCTTCTATTTCATTTATGCTTTTTGCCTGTGGCGCAACTTCTTTAAACTCTTTTTCCTTTGCTGCCATATACTTCTGTATCGGCAAATCTTTTTTATATACTTCGAATTCATAATTCCAATAATCTTCTTCTGAATCGAATTGCTCTATAATCGCCATTGCATCTTCTTTATTCTCTGACTGATTGATAAATTGCTTTAATTCCTCTAAATAATCATATACTTCTTTATCTGTCACGGTATATCCAGCTTCAATTGCCTGCTGATATAATGCCTCCCGTTCCTCAACATATAAAATTGCCTGTTTCCTTGCTTCTTCCGCACTCATTCCAAAAGTATCATAAAACGCTATTGCCTGTTCTACTTCCTTATTTGTTATAACTCCATTCTTTCCTCTCGCATATATCATTTCATTTCCATTTTCATCATTTGCATATTGTTTAAGCAAATTTCCCCAATCAGAAAACTTAGATGTATAAGATGGCTCCGCAAATGTTTGAACACCTGCCATGAATAATAAGATTCCCATAAATAAAGATGCGCACAATGCCTGTATCTTTTTTTTCATATAACCCCGCCTCCTACTTTGTATTCAAATTTAATCTAACAGAATCTGCTGACGAAGCTGGCATACCTCCACTACAAGACAGCATAAAACTTAATGTTCCTGTATTACTTGTTGTTGCAGAATATGTTACAGATGTCGTATTATCATATGTTGAACCATTTTCCCATTTAGATGTATCAACATATAATTGTCCCTTCGTCCAGCTCGAAAAAACGGTTCCATTTGAATGTTTGACGTTGTCCAAACTACATACAGGACATGATGTTGTATATGCCCTATTAAAAAATACTGTCTTTGATCTTCCTGTAAATTTATTGTTACTTCCACTCGCTGTATAATTTTCATTGTAATGAACCTCAACGGTTATTGTAGACCACCCACCCCCCGGAACTGCAAATAATTGTTTCTTTTGAGTAGAATTTGTTATTACTCCTGCTTTAACCGGATAACTTATAAAACAAACTAGAAAAAACAAAATAAAAAAACAAATACATTTTCCAGATATCTTTTTTAAATTCAAACTCATTTGTTAAAACTCACTTCTACTAAATAATTAACTTTTGTCAACTGATTACAAAATAATTTTCTTCATGCTGCCAATATCAAGAAGTCACTACATCTTGCTCTACTGAATTAAACTTTCTTTAATTCCAAACACCATTATTGATATTTTCACCCCTTTCACAACTACACATCATCATTTAATCGTTAACCAGCGCTGATTTTTTATTTATCATTTCCGTTATCCAAAGTTATGATAAATAAATTATTCTATGCTTCAATAATACCAATTTCATCTTCGAAATAACATGACGTTTCATTAAAATATTTTTTCAATGAAACGTCATGTTATTTTGAAGTACTTCCATCTAAAATTAATTTATTCAAAAGAAAAGGAGTAAAAAACCTATGAAAAAAACAAAACTTTATTTATTTTATTATTATTACTTGTCACCGTGAATTTCGGAAAATACACCTTTATCAGTTCTGCTTCGTCTGTTGCTCCGACATCACTTTTAGGTGAAAATGATAACAAAAATATTTAATCTTCTTCATTTATCTTTTTCAAAAACTGTAAGATAGTTTTGTAGACTCTTTGAGTTCCATACATTCTGCTTAATACCAATGCATATAATAAATATCTTTTCACATCTTGCTTTTCATTAATATTATTTTTTAAATATTTATTATATGCATACTCTCCAATATATTCATCTAATAATTCCGTTTTGTTTCTCCGTATTCTTTGTTCTATTCCTTCTCTATATATACATTCTGCCTCATCAAAATTTTCTCTATCCGATTTCCATCTAGCATAGTTTAGTTTTGCCAAAAAAGTTTCATAATATTTTTCTGTTTTCATGTAATCCATATCATCTAAAAATGCTTTTATAAGATGCATTGCTTCTTCTGATTTTCCATCTTTCGCCATGCATACAGATATGTGATCAATTAAATTAATTTCAAGCATAGTATAAACATGTCTTTTTTTACCAATTTCTTTCTCGTTCATCGTATAAGACAAAATATTCCGAAACATATCACAACACTGATTCCATGTTTTTCTTCCTGTGTTTTCTTCTATAGAAACTTGAACAAATTCCAAATACTGTCTATTTTTCGCCACTTCTTTTTCGCCTAAAACCGTCTTCAACTCCTCTAATAATTCTGGCAATCTTTCATTTTTTTCCATAAACAACTCATATGAGATTTCTCTACGCAAAAGTAACGCATCAATATTTCCTGTATTGACCAATTCTATATAATATCGATTCTCCGTACCAATTTTTTCTGTTAATGCTTTATAATTATTCCGTGTTGGTTTACGACCATTTTCAATCCTTGAATAACTTTCCACACTACAGATTCCATCACTGATTTTTTCCTGTGTGAAATTTACTTTTTTTCTTTCTGTTGAAAGATATTGTCCTACATGCTCCAGCATAATTTCATTTGCCTGCGGCACATATATCTGACTTTTAGCTTGATAGCCAAATTCTTCAAAAAAACTTTGTAATATTTGTAACTCTCCCTGTTCTCTCGTCATACTTCTTTTTTCTTTCACACCGGAAAGAATCCGCAGACGCATGATATCCAATAGACAATACAGCGATTTTCGCCTTCGCAATAATTGAAATGTCTGATCAAATATCTCATATCTGTTTTTCTCACTTTTTTCGTCCATTGTAAGATTTCCCCAGAGACAAACCAGTAACGGATATATTTTTACTTTCTGTTGTTCTTCCGCAAAATGTGTCTGCACATATTTCATTAATTGAAATAGTCTGCATGCAATCTGATTTTTTTCCTTTGGCTTCATCTGTCTCAACAAATTCAGATATATGGCATAAATATGTAGTTCTGTTACACCTAGAGCTCCTTCTATTTTCTCTGTCTCTATCAAAAAACTACAAGTACATCTTAATGCCTGTTCATAATAATCTTTGGCACTTTCAAAATCCAATGCCTCTTTTTCTGCAATAATCCCCTTCAAAAACCAATCATACTGTTGTCTTATTTTCTCATTAAGCATCATATTTTTTGTCGGCATACATTCTGACAGTTTTGATAGATTTTTATATTTTTCACTCTGAATACATTCTCTTGTACTCTCCCGCCATTGAAAATATACAGCTTCTTTTTTCGAAATATATGCAGACACCCCTAATGTTCCAAATCCCATTCTGTCTAAAAACATATTTACCGATAATATATCTGGTATCATTTCATCATTTTCATACATGCAATAGGTTGATACTCCACAAATACCTCTGCAAATATCATTCACGCTAATCTGATATTTTGTTCGTATCCCATATAAAAGTCTGCCAATATCTAATCCCATTTTTCTTTCTTCTCCCAATTTGCCGAAAAGTCCAATTTTCAACTAGAAAATTGGACTTTCATTCATCATTTTTTTATAAATCCAACAAGAATCCGAATTATCAAAACAACCGCAGTTAATACAATACACAAGTACTGTATCGGAAATATCTTTTTTTCTTGAAGGACTAACTTGTCATTTTCATTCACAACAACTACTTTGTTGTAAAAATCTTTCTTTTCTAAAATTTCTTTATCATAAAATATTTTGCAATCCAATAACTCATATCTGTCTACAAGCGGGAATTTGGTTGCAGACATTATGTAAGTATTGTCATTTTCATCTTTTAACAGGAAAAAGAAGGATGACTTATTTTCTGTGTACGCATAATCAGCTAACGTGAATTCTTTATTTTCTATCACGAATGGATCATCTGATGTCATTTTCATAAGGTTCTCACTGTTTTGAGGATATTTATGTGAAACAATCAGACATAATATTATTATATATACCAAAAACATTCCTATATCGTACTTTCGTGTCATAAATTTCACCCATTCCATGCACACTTTTGCCTTCGCGTACATTATATCATCTTTCCACCTCAAAACATATGACGTTTTACTGAATTTCTACAATCTATAACCACATTCGTACATTTTTTGTTCACAATAAATTCACTGGATTTTTTGTCGAATCTGGTGCATAATATTAGTTGTTGTGGTGATACCACGACATGGGTTTTATTAATTATAACCCCCTTCTTAATTTGGAAAAGCCTTGAAAGAATGTCTGCATACATTCCCTCAGGGCTTTTCTTTTTTGTTCATCAACGCTCTAAACCCGGCGTTTTCTTATTTTCATTTGTCTGATAAAAACTTAACGTTTTCCTGCTTTCATCTCATCCAAGATTTCCGCTACCACCTCTCGCTCGTCAAAATGATATTTTACACCTTTGATCTCCTGATAATCTTCATGTCCTTTTCCGAGGAGCACGATCATATCTCCCGGCTTTGCATTTTTCATGCAGTAAGCGATCGCTTCTTTCCTGTCGTCAATCTCGATGTATTTGCCGTTGCTTCTCGCCAGACCGACTTTGATATCATTGTTAATATCACGGATTTCCTCATCCCTTGGGTTATCGCAGGTCAGCACACAGAGATCTGCCATCTCACCTGTCACCTCACCCATATCATATCTGCGGAGTTTAGAGCGGTTGCCGCCGCCGCCGTACACACAGATCAGACGTTTCGGATGATATTCCATCAGCGTGGTAAGAACACTTCTCGTGCTCACTTCGTTGTGCGCATAGTCAATGATCAGCGTATAATCCTTGGATACCGGAAGCATTTCCACTCTTCCTTTTACCTGCACTTTGGAAAGTCCCTCTAAAATTGCCTCGTCCGAAATTCCAGCCAGATGACACACTAACATGGTCACCATGGAATTGTATACCGAAAATCTTCCCGGAATATGAACTTTCGCCTGACAGTCCATGCAGCCACTCACTTTAAAATGCATTCCAAGCTTTCCATCCTCATTGATAAATCCAATATCAGATGCCATGAGATCTGCTTCTCTTTCTGCTGAAAACGTTTTCACTTCGCATGTATGTCCTTTTAAGATACCGTCCACATGTTCATCATCTGCGTTGACAATTCCAATCCTGCACTGGCGGAAAAGAAGACTCTTGCACTCCATATATTCCTCAAATGAGGCATGCTCTGCCGGTCCGATATGATCCGGTGACAGATTTGTAAAAATACCATAATCGAACAGGATTCCCGCAGTGCGGTCTAATTTCAATCCCTGTGAGGAAACTTCCATCACGACATACTCGCAGCCAGCCTCCACCATGGCAGCAAACATGCGGTGTAATTCGTAGGATTCCGGTGTCGTGTTTTTGGACGGAAGATGTTCTTCCCCCACCATTGCACCGATGGTTCCAATCAGTCCGACTTTTTTTCCTGCCATCTCAAGTACTTTCTTGATCATATAAGTGGTGGTCGTCTTTCCTTTCGTTCCGGTCAGTCCGATGGTGACAAGCTTTCTTGCCGGATGGTCAAACAATGCAGCGGACATCAGCGCAAGTGCCAGACGAGCGGACTCCACTTTTAACACCGTGATGTTTTCTGGAATCTGTGCTGCCTCCTCTTCCTTCTCCAGCACGATCACGGAAGCTCCTTTTTCGACCGCATCCGGGATATATTTATGACCGTCTGTCACTGCCCCTACCATGCAGACAAACATCGTTTCCGGTGCAATCTTTCTTGAATCATAAATAATATCACGCACTTCTGTCTCAAGGCTTCCCTGAAGAAGTGTGTATTCAATTTCCTCACAAATCTTACTTAATTTCATTTTATCGTTTCCTTTTTTCTTTCAACGTATCGTTTTTCTTATTTTCTGATCTGGCTATAAAAATACTCGTAAAACAATTATTCTTTTCGCATACAGGTTTCCGTGATCATCTTATTTTAAAATATGGGATGCATCGATCTCAGCCTCAAATACGGTATGGGATGGACCTGTCATAAAAAGATGGTTCGTTTTCTCATCCCACTCGATCAGAAGCGGTCCACCAATCTGTTCCACGGTCACCTTGCGATCACATTTTCCAGTCAAAATTGCAGTCACTACCGCAGTTGCACAGCCGGTTCCGCAGCCAATCGTCTCACCGGTTCCACGCTCCCACTCGCGAATCTTTAAATAATCCCTGCTCACAAACTCCGTGAATGTTACATTTGTTTTATTCGGGAAAATGGAGGTCATGTGTTCGATCTCTTTTCCATATTTCTCCACATCAAGATCTGCCACAGAATCGACAAACATTGCGCAGTGCGGATTTCCCCAGGAAACTGCGGTAATGTGGAAGGTACGGTCAAGCACCTGTACCGGCTGGTCGATAAATGTATCCATTTCTGTGTTGATTGGAATCACTTTTGTGGAAAGTCTCGGTTCCCCGATGTCTGCCCGGATATTGGATACATAACCGTCTGTCACCGTCAGTGTCAGATGCTGCATGCCGCCCAGAGTCTCGATCACAAGCTCTGTCTTATCAGTCAGTCTGTGGTCGTACACGTATTTTCCGACACTGCGCAGTGCATTTCCGCACATCTCGCCTTCCGTTCCGTCCGGGTTAAACATGCGCATGCGGAAATCCCCTTTGTCAGATGGACAGATCAAAACCATTCCATCTGAACCGATCGCAAAATGTCTGTCACTCACGAATCTTGCAAGTTCCGGCAGATTTTTAAGTTCCTGATGAATTGCATCTATATATACATAATCGTTTCCAAACGCCTGCATTTTTGTAAATTTCATAGTTTTCCCTCTTTCTGTGTCTTTTTACCTATATCCTAGAGACAAATCCAGGGACTGCCATCTTCTGACAGTCCCTATCCATTTCTTTTATGAATTCATTGCACGGTCAAGGTCGGCAATGATATCTTCCACATTTTCAATACCGACAGACATACGCAGGAAGCAGTCTGTAATGCCTAATTTTTCCTTGACATCCTTCGGTGTATCCTCGTGTGTCTGTGTGGTCGGATAAGTGATCAGTGTCTCTGTTCCGCCGAGACTCTCTGCAAACATGATCATATCCACGTTTCGAAGGATTTTCTGAACGGTCTCAAAAGAATCCACGGTAAAGGAGATCATACCTCCAAAGCCTCTCGTCTGTTTGATGGTTGTCGCATAATCTTTGTGATCCTCAAATCCAACATAGTAAACTTTTTTTACTTTTGGCTGGGTTCTTAACCACTCCGCCACTTTTTTTGCATTCTCGTTATGTCTGTCCATACGAACCGGAAGTGTCTTGATTCCGCGGAGTAACAACCAGCAGTCCATCGGTGCTAACTGGCTTCCATGGGATTTGATATGGATGTGTATTTTCTCTGCGATCTCCTCATTGTCTTTTACCACAACAATTCCGGAAAGTGTGTCGTTATGTCCGCCAAGATATTTTGTGGAGCTGTGTGTTACAATGTCAGCTCCCAGTTTTAATGGATTCTGGAAATATGGTGTTAAAAATGTGTTATCAACCACCATAAGTGCCCCAACGCTTTTTGCAATCTCAGATAAAGCCTGAATATCTGCCACTTTCATCATCGGGTTGGTCGGTGTCTCAACGAAAAACATTTTTGTATTTGGCTTGATTGCTGCCTTCACTGCGTCAAGATCATCCATCTCCACGTAAGTGTGCTCAATGCCGTATTTTCCGAACACGTCACCGATAATACGGAAGGTTCCGCCATAAATATCATCAGAAAGAAGAACATGGTCTCCCGGATTCAGCAGAGAAAATACAGCCATATTTGCAGCCTGTCCGCTGGAAAATGCAAATGCCTTGATTCCACCCTCAAGGATTGCCATGGTACGCTCTAACTCCTGTCTGGTAGGGTTCTCCAGACGGCTGTACGCAAAGCCTGTGGACTCTCCAAGTGCCGGATGTCTATAAGTCACTGCCTGAAAAATCGGCATGCTGACTGCTCCGGTCAATGGTTCGGTTCCAAGTGCTCCATGTACTGCTTTGGATTCAAAATGTAAATTTTCTTTCTTGTCATAGTCTGTATAATTGCTGAAATTCTTCATAAAATAAATCCGCCTTTCTGCTTGTCATGTTCTTCTGTTTCTATCTTTTCCTGTTTTGAAACTGCCTATGTAAAGCTGCAGAAAATCTGTATGCTTTCCATGAATGACTTTATTATACAAAACACAATTTAAAATATATACAACTTCTGTGTTGTCTATATTGCAAATTGTGCTTTTTTTCTTTATAATGAATCTATCATTTGCGATGCAGGCTTACTTACCCCTGCGAAAATTCTGCCTGAACTTTAAAACAGGCTATTTTACAACCGGAAAGGATATTACCATGCCAGAATATAAAAAAGTCGGCTATCTAACGACAGATTTTAAAATGTTTCATTTAAAAGACGAGGAAATGCGCACCTTTCACTACCACTATCACGACTTTCACAAGATTCTCATCCTCTTAAACGGAGATGTGACTTACTGTATTGAAGGACGCTCTTATGACCTGAAAAAAAATGATATTGTCCTAGTGCACGCCGGGGAAGTCCACAAACCGGTCATTCATTCCGACGCTGTGTATGACCGCATTATCATTTACGTTTCGCCGGATTTTCTGACCGCATACCGGGATTCGGACAGCGATCTCAGCCTGTGTTTTCAAAAAGCTTATGAAGAAAAGTCCCATGTACTGCGTGTTCACTCCTTTGGAAACAGCCGGTTAGGTGCGGTTACCAAAGATCTGGATGCTTCCCTCTCGGATTCTGATTTTGCACATGAACTGCATCATAAACTTTTATTTTTAGAGTTTCTGATCCAGTTAAACCGCGCCGCCGGACACAATAAAATAGAATTTATCGAGACTTCCGCTTCGAGTGAAAAAATACTGTCCATTTTAAATTATCTGAATGAACACTTAACAGAATCCATCAGTATTGACGATCTCTCCTCCCGTTTTTACTTAAGCCGCTATTATCTCATGCACACATTTAAGGAACAGACCGGCTACAGCATCGGCAGTTATCTCTCCACCAAGCGTCTGCTGCTCGCCAAAGAACTGATTTTATCCGGGAAACCGATCACAGATGTCTGTTATGAATGTGGATTTAAGAATTATTCCACTTTTTCCCGCGCATACAAAAAGTGCTTTGGCGAATCCCCACGGGATCTGCGCCAAAGCACTTTCAACCACTGATCATTCCTATACTGACTGCCTTTTGGCAATCGGTTACTCATTCCTGTTTTCAATGAAAGAATCAGACTTTCTCTGCCATCGCATTCATCAGAGTCGGGATCAACTGCTTCTTTCTTGAAATGATTCCCTCTAAGAGAATGCCATTTTCATTTTCTTCTCTTTCAAATGCATCTGCAAGGATCCTGCCTGCATCATGTCCCTCAAAAATCACCCTGGAAGACTCTTCTAAAATATCTGTCAGCATCACATAAACCATGTCGATGCGCTTTTCTCCTAAAACTTCTTTTAAGAACGGACGAAGCTTCTCTGCTACTTTATCAAGTTCTTCACGGCTCATGGCGCTGATCTGTGCAACTCCGAAGTCAAACTCATCCGTATGGAAAATCTTGAAATCAGAATAGAAAATTTCCTCTGTCGTCTTATTTTTGAAATCGCTTCCCGCCTTAAACATGTTCTTTGCATGAGTCTCAATATCTACTTTTGCAATCTTTGCCAAAGCCTCGGCAGCCAGAATGTCAAGCTGTGTGCAGGTCGGAGAACGGAACATTAACGTGTCTGACAGAATCGCTGACAATAACAATCCTGCAATATGCTGCGGGATCTCGATATTTTTCTCGCCGAACATCTGATAAATGATCGTGGACGTACATCCCAACGGCTGATTTCTGAAATAGACCGGAGAGATCGTCTCTAAGCTTCCGATCCTGTGATGATCGATGATCTCTAAAATCTCCGCTTCATTGATATTATCAACTGCCTGCGACTTCTCATTATGATCCACCAGAATGATCTGTTTTTTCTGCATGCTCATCAGGTTACGTCTGGATACCATTCCGAGATAGTTTCCATTTTCATCCAGAATCGGGAAATCACGATGCCTGATCTTAGACATTGTCTCCTTGATGTCATCCACATAATCATCAATATCAAATGTCACAAGATGCTCTCTCGTCATAAATTCTTTGATCGGCATACTCTGATTGATGAGCCTTGCAATGGAAAATGTGTCATATGGTGTTGTGATAATCACACAGTCTTTTTTATTCGCCATCTGAATGACTTCCGGGTCTACCTCAAATCCACAGCCTACAATGATACAGCTTGCATTGGACTCTAATGCACGAATCTGCACTTCTTTCTGCGGTCCGAGAATGACCATATCATCCGCTTCGATGTATTCCGATAAAAATCCAAGGTCAGACGCTCCGACAACGACTTTTCCGCGGATAAAATATGCATGTTCATTTCCCGCGATAATATTGCCATCCAAAGTCTCTGCAATATTCTTATACTGGGTTCTCGCTTTGGACAACACCCGGTTATCATAAACATCCATGTAAGAGGTTGCAATATCCTTTGTTACGATCACACCCTCTAACTTTCCAAGCCGGTTTGTCACCGGAAGTGTTACGACATCTAACTTTTTCATGGTTTCCCATGCTTTTTTCAAAGAAATCTGCGAACTGATGCCGGCTGTTTTGCGAATGGAAATATCCTTGAGCTGTGCCCCTACATCTGTAATTAATTCTGGATCCTCCACCTTAAAATAATCCAGCACATACCGGGTTTCCTCACTGATCGCTCCGGCACGCTTTGGTACATACTGGCGCTCTCCCAGCTGATTTTTCAGATATGCATAAGAAATTGCCGCACATATCGAATCCGTATCCGGATTCTTATGTCCGACAACCCATACTTTTTTTGGTTCAATATTCATAAATTCCTCACTACCTTAAAAATTAAAAACGCCTAATGAATATAAAATAAATGCAACCAGCATCACAAAATTGATAATGGAAAACCAGGAAAGTACTTTGACATATCCCTTTACAGCGCCAACGCTTTTCTCCATCTCATCCATTTTTTCAATTTTAGAATCAAACTCGTTGAACAGATCCTGAATATTGCGATAGCATTTTACATTCTCGGAGTGAACTTTCTCTGAAAGATCCGTTTTGATAGAATCCAGCTGGGAGGTTGCATTCTCCAGCAATGCCTTCACTTCTGCGACCTGCTCATCGCTTACTTTCTTATTGGCTGCTGTCTGTTCTTCGATAAACTGCCTGCCTGCCTCGATCTGATCTTCTCCAAGCTTTTTGCTGGCTGCGATCTGATTCTCATTTAACTTGCGGTTTGCCTCTAACTGTTCCTCAGTCACTCTCTTCACATCTGCGACCTGCTTTGAGACACTTATTTCAATCTCATTCATCTTCGCGGTGACACGTTCTGCAAGCTCGTCTACTTTTTTGCTGAAATCAGATACGATCTCATCTGCCTCTTCCTGTCTCTCACTTAAGATCTGCTCTAGTTCCTGCGCTTTGTCTTCTCTCTCATTCACAAGATTCTGCAGTTCCTGTACCTTGCTCTCCTTGGATGTCAATAAATTCTGTAACTGTTTTGCTTTCTCCCTGAATTCATCGATCTGACTTAATAAAAAATCTTCTTTTTCCACTTTACTATGTATCCTTTCCTTAGCACGCGTCACTTTTCCTGCGTGTTCTGTTTTATCTTCTTTTGCATTCAGCCTTGCGGACGGCTGTGTAATTTTTTTCTTCTTCCGGTAATTCTGTGCTATTCTCTGAAACAGACCTGCCATTTACGTCTCCTCCCACAGCCAGCTTAAAATAAACTATATTTATTTTACCATTTGCGCTTTTTCTTGTAAAGGAAAAACCTTCCTTTACATTATGTTATCCTGTGGCTGACAATTTAAGGTATCCTGTGGATTTAAAAGAAGCGGTTCCAGACGGAACCGCTTCTGATAAGAAAGGGATTATACTTATTTGCTTATTTTGTTATGAATGATATTCATACTTCAAAATTGCCGTTCATTATTTACATAATTTTTTGAACTCATCAGCTACGAACTGTACTTTTGTTCCAACAACAACCTGAACAGCTGTTTTACTTGGTCTGATAACGCCAGCTGCACCGGCAGATTTGATTTTCTTCTCATCTACTAAAGAGCTGTCTTTTACTTCAAGACGAAGTCTTGTAATACAGTTATCAATGCTTGTAACGTTTGCTGCACCACCAACACCTTCTAAGATTGTTGCTGCTACAGTTGTGTAATCGCTGCTTCCAAGATCAACTTTTTTCTCTGCTTCTACATCATCATCTTCTCTACCAGGAGTCTTTAAGTCAAACTTTGTGATAGCGAAACGGAATACAACGTAGAATACGATAAATGCTGCGATTCCAAGAGGAATGATCATCCATGTATTCTTTGCTGCCGGAAGGGGTGCAGAGAAGATTAAGTCAGTTGCTCCGGCGGAGAAACTGAATCCTGCTCTGAATCCAACTAATACAGTAATAACTGTGAAGATACCATATAATGCTGCATATACAACGTAAAGAGCTGGTGCAAGGAACATGAAACCAAACTCGAATGGCTCTGTAACACCACAAACGAATGCACAAAGAGCTGCGGAAGCTACAAGTCCGATTGCTAATTTCTTCTTGTCACTCTTAGCTGTGTGAACCATAGCAAGAGCTGCACCCGGGACACCGAACATCATACATGGGAAGAATCCAGACATATACATACCTAAATCCCATGATACATCAGCAGATGTCTCACCTGCCCAGAAGTGCTGCAGATCTCCAAGTCCGATCGTATCGAACCAGAATACGTTGTTTAATGCATGGTGTAATCCGGTTGGAATCAGTAATCTGTTTAAGAATGCATAAATACCTGCACCAACAGGACCAAGTCCAACAATACTTTCACCAATTGCAACTAATGCACCAAATAATAATGGCCAGATAAATAACAGGATTGCTGAAACAATAATAGAAACAACACCTGCAACGATTGCTACGCAACGTTTACCACTGAAGAATGATAACCAGTCAGGTAATTTTGTACCTTTGAATTTGTTGTAGCATGTTGCACCGATAATACCTGCAAGGATACCGATAAATGGGTTTGCAATTTTACCAAATGCAAGAGATTTTGTTGCATTGTCAGCGATTGCTGGCATTAATGTTGTAACTGTTCCTACGGAAAGAAGGTTTGTCATCATTAACCATGATGCTAATGCTGCAAGACCTGCTGTACCATCATTGCGTCTGCCATTCCGACACCGACACCGATAACAAAAAGAATTGCCATGTTATCAATTAAAGCTCCACCTGCTTTTACAAGGAAGAAACCGATCATCTCAAGGATACCGGTAACATCACCACCCTGCATGGTAGATGGACAAAGCGCATATCCAATACCCATTAAGATACCACAGATTGGAAGACACGCAACTGGAAGCATTAAAGCTTTTCCTAATTTCTGCAAATACTTCATCATACTAAAAGCTCCTCCTTTTTTTATAATCCCTTTTAGTTTTATTTTATACCGTTAGAAACACGGCTAAAATACGTTTTTCATATCACAGATCCCTGTCTGTTTATTTCTTTAAGATCAGAACTGTATCACCCGGATTGACATCAGATCCTGTCACTGCTTCCACGGTCTGATAGTCCGATGTGTTGCATACAACCATAGGTGTGATCACATCATAACCTGCTGCTTTCACTGCCTCAAGGTCAACCGAGATCAGAAGATCTCCTTTTTTCACCGCATCCCCATTTCCTTTATGGGCGGTAAAATGTTCTCCCTTTAATGCGACAGTGTCTAATCCGATATGCACAAGCAATTCCACGCCTTCTGTGGTCGTCATGCTCACTGCATGCTTCGTATCAAATAACATCTCGATCGTGCCGTCTGCCGGTGCGTATATCTTACCATCTTCCGGCTGGATTGCAACACCCTTGCCTAAGATCTCTTCTCCGAATGTCGGATCACTTACCTGACTGATTGGAACTGCCTTTCCTTTGACCGGTGCACCAATCTCAATTCCTTTGTCTTTTTTCTTCAAAAAATCGAACACCTTAATCCCTCTTTTCTGTATTATGATGTACTTTAGTCTGTCATGCAGACACGCTTAATATGTATCGCAAGAAACATGATCTCCTCGCCGGATATCTGACCGCCGTACTCTTTTTCAATATATTCTGCAATATGTTTACTGCACTCATACTCTCCCGGATACTTGTTCTCCATCAGCTTTGCAAATTCGATCTCCTCATCTTTCAACAACTCATGCCGGTAAAGACGCTGTGCCAAAAACTTCAGATGTGTGACAAATCTCTCATAGTGGAGCGATTCCTCATCAAATTCAATGCCCATCTCCTGTTTGACCAGTTCTAAGATCCCCTGTATCATATTTGTCATTGCAAAGGTATCGTTGATCGTTGTATCGTACTCTGCATTCACAAAATGGAGTGCGATAAATCCCGCCTCATCCTCTGAAAACTTTGTTCCGAGTTTTTCATTCAAAAGATTGATCGCATATTTTCCCATCAGGTATTCCTGATGATAAAACTTCTTGATTTCCCACAGCAGTGCATTCTTCAGCTGGATTCCCTGCGCCTGTCTCTGAATCGCAAAATTGATATGATCTGTCAGTGTGATATAAATACTCTGATTCAACTGTACATTCAGATTCTTTTTCGCATAGGTAATGATATCACTCGTGAGCTGCATATGCTCTAATGGAATGTTCTCTAAAATCTCCTGAAACTGCCGGGAAAGCTTCTCGTTCTCAATCCGGAAAACCTTCTCGATCCTGCTCTCATCAATCGCATCACCCGTATGTGCCTTGAATCCAATCCCCTTACCCATGATAACAACTTCCTGCTGATTCTCATCATATGCTGATATTACGTTGTTATTAATCACTTTCTGGATAACCATATGCCACTCCGTTTTTATTTGATAAAAGCCTCTGTTTTACTGTGCATTCTAAAAAGAAAAACCAAATTTTACAAAATCCAAGTATAGAAATGTAAAATCTGGTTTTGCCTGCTTATCAGTAACAATCCAATATTTTATTCGCTTGATTTAAGAAAATTTTAACATTCATTGTTTATTATGTCAAGTTTTATTCCTGCTTATTTTTCTTTTTTGTAAGCATTTACTATATATGCATCTAAAACCTATACATAATAGCCAATATCTTTTCCATCTTCTACCGGAGTTTTACAGATTCGTTTCAAAGAACGCTTTTATTGCATCACATGCTGCACCTTCGTCGTCGCCTTCTACCTTTACAGTCACAGTCTGATTTTTTTTGACTCCCATTCCCATAACTGCCATCAGTCGGGAAGCATCTACAGATTTTCCATCTTTTTCAAGTGTTACTTTGCTCTGGAAATTTTTCACTTCCTTTACAAGCATCCCTGCCGGTCTTGCATGGATTCCCAACTCGTCTTTTACTGTGTAACTGAATGATTTCATTTTCATTTCCTCCTTAAACATTAAGCATTTAATATTTTATCTCTTACAGGCAGCACCATTGCCGGTGATACCGATAATTCATCAATTCCCATTTTTACAAATGTCTCCGTAAGCGTTAAGTCTGCCCCGAGTTCCCCACAGATACCTGCCCAGATTCCCGCTTTGTGTGCGCTGTCAATGACCATCTGGATCATCTTGAGCACTGCTGGATGATGGGAGTCATAAAACTGGTCAAGCTTTGCATTCTGCCTGTCGATCGCGAGCGTATACTGTGTCAGGTCGTTGGTTCCAATACTGAAAAAGTCAACCTCTTTTGCCAGTTCATCTGCGATCATCACCGCTGCCGGTGTCTCGATCATAATGCCAAATTCCACATTTTTAAACGGAATGCCTTCTGAGGTCAGCTCTGCTTTTACCTCTTCCATAATCTCTTTGACTTTTCTCACTTCCCATACCGATGCGATCATCGGGATCATAATGGAAATATTGCCGAACATGCTGGCGCGGAGCAGTGCTCTCAACTGTGTCTTGAAAATATCCGGCTGATCCAGACAGATCCTCACGGCACGGTAACCAAGCGCCGGATTGTCCTCGTGTTCGAGTCCAAAGTAATCGATCTGCTTGTCTGCTCCAATATCCAGAGTACGGATAATGACTTTTTTTCCTGCCATCACTTCCGCAACCGTTTTATAGGACTGGAACTGCTCATCCTCTGTTGGGAAATGGTCACTCTGCAAATATAAAAACTCACTTCTGAAAAGTCCGATACCTGCTGCATCATTCTGTAAAACAGCGCCTAAATCTTTAACTTCGCCGATATTGGCATACAATTTTATTTCTTTGCCCTCTTTCGTGACGGTCGGCTTTCCCTTTAATTGCTGCAGTAATTCCTGACGGTTCTTTTCGTCCTGCTGCTTTTTCTCATATTCTCTTAATGTCTCCTCATCCGGATCAATGATCACGATCCCCTTGAATCCGTCCACGATCGCCATTTTTCCATTCACTTCTTTCGGAACTGCTGTGGATACCAGAGCCGGAATGTTCATCGTCCTCGCCAGGATTGCGGTATGTGAATTCGTAGAGCCATGTCGTGTCACAAAGGCAAGCACTGTCTCACGGTCTAACTGGATCGTCTCACTCGGTGCAAGATCATCTGCTGCTATGATATATTTTTCTTTTTCTGCTCCAGAAGTGTTCACCTTTTCTTCTTTCTGCGATAAAACACGGATCACACGCTCCGAGATGTCCTTCACATCTGCTGCACGTTCCTTCATATAATCGTCGTCCATATCTGCGAACATTCTGGCAAAGTTATCGCCAGTCGTTGCCACGGCGAACTCTGCGTTGACGGACTGTGCCTCGATGATATTCCGGACAGAATCAAGATAGTCTTCATCCTCCAACATCATCTGGTGCACTTCAAAAATGGCTGCATTTGCCTCTCCTACTTCTTTGACCGCTTTGTCATAAAGTCCTTTCAGTTCTTCTGCCGCCTGATCTCTGGCTGCCTCAAAACGTGCGATCTCTGCTTTCGCATCCTCAATCTTCACTCGTCTGACTACATTGTTTTCTTTGGAAATCTCTTTGATTTTTCCGATTGCGATTCCCCCGAATGCAATCTTTCCGGTTATGTTCTGCATTTGCTCCTCCTCACCAGACAGCTGATACCATTTTGGGAATCTGCCGTCAAAATTAAAAAAGCCGAAAAAGTTCACGCAGCCAACGGCGTCTTACTTTTCCGGTTTAGTACATTTGCATGTGAACTATCCTTAAAATATAATTTTATTATAAGTTTTCACAAAGTATTTGTCAACACAATTCTGCCAGTCTGTGTACTTTTGCTGCATCCACCACTTCATATTGATTCTTTTCCTGTATTCCTGCATAGGAGAAATCAACGTATTCATTCGAAGTTGTGATGTCTTTTTTCCATACCCGGCATGAACTGTGTACCTGATGAACTCCTGTATATGTCATTAGTTCTCTAACATTGTTCTCATTCACACCGCTTCCGGCAAGAATTTCAATCTCACTTCCATATTCCTTCTGAAGCTGTTTTAACCGTTCTCTTCCACTCCACACATCCGGTGCGCCGCCGCTCGTTAAGATTCGGTCTGCCCCAAGCCCAATCAATTGCTCGATCGTTTTCTTCTGATCGGCAACACAGTCAAAAGCGCGGTGAAACACCGTTTCCCTTCCCTGCTCATGTATCAGATAGATGACTTCTTTTGTACGTTCTGTATCTAAGGTTTGATCCTCTTTCAAAAATCCGAAAGCAATCCCGTCTGCTCCATGCTCCAGCAAAAGTTTTGTATCCAAAATCATTGTCTGATATTCCTCCGCAGAATAACAGAATCCACCACCTCTCGGACGTACCATCGCCACAACAGGAATCTCACACTGTTCCTTCGCGCAGATCAGATTTGCCAGTGACGGGGTAAGACCGCCAAGATATAATGCACTGTTTAATTCTACCCTGTCGGCACCATTTTCATATGCTGTTTTTACATCTTCAAAACTGCCGCAGCAGATTTCTAAAACTGATTTCATAGGTTTGTCACAATTCCTTTTCTTATCATTCGGATTGATGATTGTTATTATAAACTTTCTATCTTTTAAAATCTACTATCTACAAAAAATCTTTTTTCATTTTCTCTATAAACAATAAAATGAATGTTCCGCGAACATTCTATTGTCCTGAATGCAGAAAGCCCGGAAAGGCTTACGCCTTTCCGGGCTTTCTGGAATTTACAATGACTCAGACAATGTCCAAATCTTATTTGTATAACTCAACTAATCTTAACAGATGTTCGTAACGAGCTTTTGCAGCTTCCTCAGATGCAGCAAAGAGTTTTGCAGCTCTTTCTGGGAAGGATCTTGTTAATCTGCTGTAACGTGTCTCGTTATTTAAGAACTCCTGATATGTTCCATCGCCTGGTTTAGATGTTAATGTGAATGGATTCTTTCCTTCAGCTTTAAGAGCTGGGTTGAAGGAGAAGAGGTTCCAGTAACCAGCAGCTACTGCTTTCTTCATCTCATCCTGGCAGTGGTTCATTCCACCTTTCACACCGTGTAACTCACATGGAGCATATCCGATGATCAGGGATGGTCCGTCATAAGCTTCTGCTTCTGCAAGAACTTTAACAGCCTGAGCCATGTTAGCACCAAGAGCGATCTGTGCTACATAAACGTAACCATAGCTCATAGCGATCTCAGCAAGGCTCTTCTTGCCAACTTCTTTACCAGCAGCAGCGAACTGACAAACTTCACCGATGTTGGAAGCTTTAGAAGCCTGTCCACCTGTATTAGAGTACATCTCTGTATCGAATACCATAACGTTTACGTTATGTCCGGAAGCAAGTACATGGTCTAATCCACCGAAACCGATATCATATGCCCATCCGTCACCACCGAAGATCCATACGGACTTCTTAGCAAGGTAATCTTTTTTCTCAAGAGCAGCTTTTGCATCTGGACATCCAGCTGCTGCAGCTTTCTCTAATTCAGCTACAAGAGCTTCTGTTGCAGGAGTATTTGCTTTTGTATCCTGTTTTGTCTCCATGAATTTAGCGAATGCATCTTTTAATTCTGCACTTGCCTTATCAGAAGAAGCACATTTCTCAGCGCTTGCGATAGCCTGATCACGTAATACTTCCTGACCGATCTGCATACCTAAACCATGCTCAGCGTTATCCTCGAATAAGGAGTTAGCCCAAGCTGGTCCTTTGTTGGAATCTTTATTTATAGTATATGGTGATGTAGCAGCCGGGCCACCCCAGATAGAAGAACATCCGGTAGCGTTAGAGATGTACATATGCTCACCAAATAACTGTGTGATCAAACGAGCGTAAGATGTTTCAGCACATCCTGCACAAGATCCGGAGAACTCAAGTAATGGCTGGTTGAACTGAGAACCTTTTACAGTATTGTCAGCTGGCATACCAGGTTTCTTGCCAACGTTTGCTACTAAGTAGTCAAATACTGGCTGTTCTTCTGCCTGAGATTCCTGTGGAACCATCTCGATAGCACCTACTGGACATACAGTGATACACTCACCACATCCCATACAGTCTAATGGAGATACGCTCATTGTATATTTGTATTCGCTTGCTTTTGGTTTTGTATCAGCAAGTTTGATGTTAGCCGGAGCAGCTTTTACTTCGTCTTCACTTAACATGAATGGACGGATCGTAGCATGTGAACATACAAATGCACACTGGTTACACTGGATACATTTAGCAGCATCCCATGTAGGAACTGTTACAGCTGTACCACGTTTCTCATATGCAGATGCACCCTGCTCAAACTGTCCGTCTGGGTTGCCCATGAATGCAGATACTGGAAGAGAATCACCATCCATTAATGCGATTGGATTCATTAAATCTTCTACCATCTTAACTGTCTCTGGACGACCTGTTAATTTAGCTGGAGCTGGATCTGCTTCTGGGTTAGACCAGGAAGCTGGAACTTCTACTTTATGTACAGCATCTACACCAGCATCGATTGCTTTGTAGTTCATCTCTACGACTGCATCACCTTTTTTACCGTAAGATTTCTTAGCAGCTGCTTTCATGAAATCAACAGCTTCGTCGATTGGCATTACGTTAGCAAGTTTGAAGAATGCAGACTGAAGAATTGTGTTAGTACGTTTACCCATACCAATTTCAATTGCTTTGTCAATAGCGTTGATTGTATATAACTGAATGTTGTTATCAGCGATATATTTCTTAGCTTCTGCATTTAAGTGATGAGCTAACTCTTCATCAGACCACTGGCAGTTGATCATGAATACTCCGCCTGGTTTTACGTCCTGAACCATCTTGAATCCTTTTGTTACATAAGATGGGTTATGACATGCAACGAAGTCTGCCTGGTTGATGTAGTATGGGCTTCTGATTGGTTTGTCACCAAATCTCAAGTGAGAAATTGTAACACCACCAGTTTTCTTAGAGTCATACTGGAAATAAGCCTGGATATATTTGTCTGTATGGTCACCGATGATCTTTGTAGAGTTCTTGTTAGCACCTACAGTACCGTCACCACCAAGTCCCCAGAATTTACATTCTACAGTTCCTTCAGCAGCTGTGATAGGAGCTGGTTTTACTTCTGGTAAGCTTAAGTTTGTAACGTCATCAACGATACCGATTGTGAAACGTGCTTTTGGAGCATCTTTCTCTAATTCTTTGTATACAGCGAATAAGCTTGAAGGTGGTGTATCTTTAGAACCTAATCCGTAACGTCCGCCTGTTAATACGATTGTATCAAGACCTGCCTCACGAAGAGTTGTAGCTACGTCTAAGTATAATGGATCACCAAGTGCTCCTGGCTCTTTTGTTCTGTCAAGTACTGCAACTTTCTTAACTGTCTTAGGAAGAGCTTTTAAGAATGCTTCAGATACCCATGGACGATATAAACGAACTTTCACTAATCCGACTTTCTCGCCTTTTGCTGTTAAGTAATCAATTACTTCTTCAGCAACGTCGTTTACAGAACCCATAGCTACGATAACGCGCTCTGCATCTTCTGCTCCATAGTAGTTGAATAAGTCATAGTTTGTTCCTAATTTCTCGTTAACCTTAGCCATGTATTTTTCTACGATAGCTGGTAATTCATTGTAAGCTGTGTTACAAGCTTCACGATGCTGGAAGAAAACATCTCCGTTCTCATGAGATCCACGCATAGCCGGATGCTCTGGATTTAATGCATGTGCACGGAATGCAGCAACTGCGTCCATGTTGCACATTTCTTTCAGATCTGCATAATCCCATTTCTCGATCTTCTGGATCTCGTGGGATGTACGGAAACCATCGAAGAAGTTAATGAATGGAACTTTTCCTTCGATTGTTGCTAAATGAGCAACCGGGCTTAAGTCCATAACTTCCTGTGGGTTTGTCTCACATAACATAGCGAAACCTGTCTGACGGCAGGCATATACGTCACTGTGATCACCGAAAATATTTAAAGACTGTGTTGCAACGGTACGTGCAGAAACATCAAATACACATGGAAGCTGCTCACCAGCGATTTTGTACATGTTAGGGATCATTAATAAAAGACCCTGAGATGCTGTAAATGTTGTTGTTAATGCACCTGCAGCAAGGGAACCGTGAACTGCACCTGCAGCACCTGCTTCGGATTCCATTTCTACTACTTTGACCTGATTGCCAAAGATATTTTCCTGTCCTGCTGCTGACCACTGATCGACAGTATCTGCCATAGGGCTGGATGGTGTAATTGGGTAAATAGCTGCAACATCTGTAAACGCATAAGCTACATGAGCTGCTGCTGTATTACCGTCCATTGACTGTTTTGCTCTGGACATTACTTATTCCTCCTTAAAAATATAAAAAATTGATAGAATGTCTTTGCTAACCCGGGGCACACTGCTATCCCCCGCCAGCTTTCGACTTAATTCACATTTTAGCATTTAATTTGTCCGTTGTAAAGAATTCAGACTGTACAAAACAAAGTACAAAGCTATAAACAAATGTCATATATAATCCTCAAAAAACAGGAGTTTATAAATATTTTCTTTCAAATTCATCTGCCGGGATCGGACGGTCAAACAGATACCCCTGCCCATATTCAAACCCATGGCTTTCCAAGAACTGACGCTGTTCTTCCGTCTCAATTCCCTCCACAACGATCTCTTCTTTGGCTGCACGGATAAATTTTCCCATCTGGGATACAAATTCCCCCTTGTTGTCCACCATCACTTTGTCGGTAAAACTTTTATCTATCTTGACAACATTCGCCGGTATTTCATAAAGGACACTCAAAGACGAATACCCCGTACCAAAGTCATCAATGGCAATGCGGAATCCCATCTGTGCCAGTTCGATCATGCAGTGCTTCAGGTCTTCGAGTTTTTCTGTCATGACGCTCTCGGTAACTTCCACTTCAATATAGGAAGGATCAATGTCATACTTGTCCATTGTCTCATGCATCCGCTGCAAAAATGCCTCGCCACCGTTTTCAAAGTGTTTTCTCGAAAAATTAGTTGAGATCGTAAACAGGCTTTTTCCGGATTCCTTCCACTTTGTCATATATTTCAGCAGCTGCTCTAATATAAAGAAATCAAGGTCTTTGATATATCCCATCAATTCCAGTGCCGGCACAAAGCGGTTTGGCTGTAAGTATCCGTCCTCTCCGAAATGCCATCTTGCAAGTGCCTCTGCCCCATAAATCGTATTCTCTTTCAGCCGGAACTTTGGCTGTAAAAACATTTCAAACTCCCCACGCTGGATCGCAGCATGAAACCGTGTTGCGATCAGCACCTGTTCGTCACGTGTCTGACGCATTTTTTCTATATAGACAACACCGGATGTGATATTGTGTTCTTTTGCATATTTTCTTGCAAGATTTGCGCTCTCCAGTATTGTCTCAAACGAACTCTTTCCTGACAGGAAGCAGATTCCTGCCGAAAGCTTCATTCCTCCAGCGGGATAACGTTCCTGCAGCTTTGCCTCAAACTCTTCATTCCCTTCCTTAACGCGCCTCCGGATCTCCTGCTGGCTCTTTCCCCTGGACAATACAAGGAAATAATCCGAGTACATACGGCATGCTGCCATTACTTTTTTGCGTTCCAGCAGCCGGGAAAATTCTTTCAGTATACTGTCTCCCATCTCTGCGCCGAAATTTTCGTTGACATAAGAAAAGTTATTGACATCCACCATGGTCAGTGCATAAGTATTCTCCTGTGGATTTTCCTCTGCCTCCAGAAGCTGTACCAGTTTTATCCTGAAAGCTTCCATATTATATAAGCCCGTCAGCCGGTCTCTGTTTTTTAATTTATGGATTGCCTGCTGATCTTCCTGCATTTTCTCACGCAGCGTCACAAATACGGCAACCACTCTGCTCAGTTCGCAGATAGTTCCAATCTCCTCTGTGCGCCACTGCTTGCCCTGTTCAACCGAGCCAACATCGATGCATCCGGTTTTTCCATTCGAATACTCAAACTTTACTGCAGCGATTGACTGGATCGGGATGGCATTTCCTGACCATTCCAGCCACTCTTTCTTCCGTTTTTCCTGCCACTTTGGAGTTGTCTGTACAAATTCTCCCACCTCAGCCTTCATCAGTTTCGGCCAGGTAATCGGAAGTATATTCTTCTCATAAATCTGTCCCATGTCACTCCAGCAGTTGGTAAGTAACATATTCTTTCCATCGGGTGCATATTCAAAAACAGATACCATATTCATCTGATATTTTCTGCCAATCTGTTCTAAGAGCACATTCAGAGAACCATTGATATCCCTTGCATGTGACAACAGGCTGAACGCTGTATTTAAAAATTCTTTGTCCGCCACCAGATTTCTACGGTTTTCCTTTTCTTCCGTGCGGTACTTTCCTTCACAGTCACCTTCCTCGGTCTCTCCTGCAAAGCCATAATGATTTTTCCCATTTTTCTTAATGTGATACATGGCATGATCTGCCCGTTCAAACAACGTACTATAATCATACCCGTCTTTTCCTGTCACAGCCATACCGACACTCAATGTCACAACAATGACTGCTCCATCCCCGGAAAGCGTTTTCTGCACGTTTGTACACAGCTGTTCCGCTTTCGCCTCCGCCTCCTGCAAAGAAGTGTCCTTCACAAAGACCATAAATTCATCCCCACCGACACGTCCGACAACCGCTTCATCCGTAAACTGTTCGCGTATCAGTGTTGCAATATCCGATATCACCATGTCTCCAACAGTATGTCCGAATGTGTCATTGATCTTCTTAAAGTCGTCAATATCAATGACGTAGAGTACATGCGTTCCCTGTGTTGATTTTTCAAGAAACGCATCTACGATTTCTCCGGAGGCTGTCTTATTGTAAATCCTTGTCAACGGATCTAACTGCACTTCCCGTAGAAGTTTCTCCCGGACTGCCCGCTCTGTGCTGATATCATAACTTCTTCCTATGATGTGGCTGATCTTTCCATCATAATCTGCGATACTCTGATAACAGGTTCTGAAATAAGCATATTTTCCAGATTCTTTTCCCCCCTGCCGCAGACGGTATTCCGCAGTTCCTTTCATCTCCCGTTGAAGCGCCGTCTCAAAGATCTTCTGAAATCTTTCCCTGTCGTCCGGGTGTATGGCTCCGTAAAGTTCTTCTATCCCGGCATATTTCACACTTTTATCCTCTGCGAATTTCAGATAACATTCCGGTATCTCAAATTGCTGTTTTTTCACATCATAATCAAGGACAATATCATCGGAGACCTCTTCCAGCATATGATAGCGCTCGTTCACAAGCATGATCTCATTTTCCATCTTCTTGCGCTCTGTAATGTCCCAGCAGGATACAAGATAGTATGGCACTGCACTCCGGTATGTGTAAATCTGAAACTGAAACATTGCCCAGATCACGTTCTGATCTGCTGTAACGATTCTCGCCTCAAATTCATCCGATGTTTTCCCTCTGCGGCAGACCTCCGCCGCATCCTCAAACATCATGTAATCTTCCATATGGATCAACTGCGCCATGCTCATTTTTTCCATGCTGAAGTCCGCCAATTCGTATCCGCTCATCCTGCAAAATTCATGGTTTGCGATGTCAATCGTCAGCTCATTTCCCCCTTTTACCGTGATCAGTCCTACCGGAAGTTCATATATAATATTTTTCAAATCTTTGCGCTCACGCTCCGACTGCCTGAGCTGATCTTCATAATCTATTTCTTCCCTATTAAATTCTGCCATCCCCAACTTCTCCTTTTACAAAACCCCGATTAGAATAATTATAACAAATTTTTACATAACAAGAAAGATTTTCTCTTGTTTTTTCCTTATATTTTCTTGGCATAGATTTTTCTTGAAAAAACAACGGTTTTATGTATAATAAAAATGATGCGTTTAAACCAAGAAATATGTAAAATAGAGGTATTACAATGATACAAGCAAACAATGTAACGTTACGTGTAGGCAAAAAAGCCTTATTCGAAGATGTAAATATCAAATTCACTGAAGGAAACTGTTATGGTCTGATTGGTGCCAACGGCGCCGGAAAGTCCACATTTTTAAAAATTTTATCCGGTCAGTTAGAACCGACAAACGGTGATGTTGTCATCACTCCGGGACAGCGTCTCTCATTTTTACAGCAGGATCACTTTAAATATGATGCTTTTACCGTTCTTGATACCGTTATCATGGGTAACCAGAGACTTTATGATATTATGAAGGAAAAAGACGCCATCTACATGAAAGAAGATTTTTCCGATGAAGATGGTATCCGTGCCAGCGAATTAGAAGGCGAATTTGCTGAGATGGATGGCTGGAATGCGGAATCCGATGCCGCAACATTATTAAATGGTCTTGGAATTTCTACCGATTACCATTACTCTATGATGGCAGAGCTTCCTGGTGCCTTAAAGGTCAAAGTTTTACTTGCACAGGCATTGTTCGGAAATCCGGATATTCTTCTTTTAGATGAGCCTACCAACCACTTGGACTTAGATGCGATCTCCTGGTTAGAAGAATTCCTCATCAATTTTGAAAATACGGTGATCGTTGTTTCCCATGACCGTTACTTCTTAAATAAAGTATGTACCAATATTGCAGATATCGATTATGGCAAGATCCAGCTTTATGCCGGAAACTACGACTTCTGGTATGAATCCAGCCAGTTACTTGTAAAACAGATGAAAGAAGCCAACAAGAAGAAGGAAGAAAAGATTAAAGAGTTACAGGAATTTATTTCACGTTTCTCTGCAAACGCTTCCAAATCCAAACAGGCGACTTCCAGAAAACGTGCTCTTGAAAAGATCCAGCTCGATGAGATCCGTCCATCCAGCCGTAAATACCCTTACATTGACTTCCGTCCAAGCCGTGAGATTGGAAATGAAGTTCTTACTGTGGAAGGTCTCACCAAGACGATTGACGGTGTCAAGGTATTAGACAATGTATCTTTCATCGTAGGTCATGAAGATAAAATCGCTTTTGTCGGTGGAAATGAGCTTGCAAAAACAACTTTATTCAAGATCATCTCCGGTGAAATGGAACCTGATTCCGGCTCTTATAAATGGGGCGTGACAACAAGCCAGTCCTATTTCCCGAAGGACAACACAGCAATCTTTGATACCGATCTTCTGATCGTAGACTGGCTGACACAGTATTCTGAGATCAAAGATGCTACTTATGTTCGTGGTTTCCTTGGACGTATGCTTTTTGCCGGTGAAGACGGAACTAAGAAAATGCGTGTTCTTTCCGGTGGTGAGAAAGTCCGCGTGCTTCTCTCCCGCATGATGATCCAGGCAAGTAATGTTCTGATCCTTGACGAACCGACCGACCACCTTGACATGGAATCTATCACAGCATTAAATAATGGTCTGATCAAGTTCCCGGGTGTTATTCTCTTTGCATCCCGTGACCATCAGGTTGTACAGACAACTGCAAACCGTATCATCGAGTTCTTACCGGATGGAACCTTTGTTGATAAAGTATCCTCCTATGATGAATACCTTGAAAATGATGAGATGGCTCGTAAACGTCAGGTTTACAGCATGTCTGATGATGATGCTTCTGATAACTAAAAGAAGAATGATTTATTTTCAAATTATAAGCTTTTCATTTTGCCGATGTGCCTTACTGGTGCATCGGCAATTTTTTATCGGAACCGCAGGTTATCCCACTCTGATCTGACCTGATCCTTCTCTTCTTTCTCCGGTGGATCAGAGACTACCCAGACTTTCTTACCGAGAAATCCAAAGCCGAGTTTATAGATGTGATCGGCTGGGATGCCATAAGCAAGAAGATCCGCTTCATAGTTTCTGGTCCGGATCTGTTTCAGGGCATTCTCCGCAGTTTCCTGAACAGTCTTTTCTCTGTGTTCATTCAAAACTTTAAATTCAAGGATATAGGCATCTTTTGTTTTGTCGAAAGGATAGATCGCAATGTCATAACGTCCTTCCCCGCTCTCCCGGTTGGATACAATGCGGTATTCCTTACGCATGGATACAATAAGTCCTAAAACAAGACCATGATAGAAATTCTCCGGGGCGTGTTTTCCTGTATTCTTTGCAGTATCAAAATAACTCATGGAATACTCGGCGATATCTTCCATCACACCGATCATATCCCAGGTTCTATGCCTTATCAGTGCTCTTGTAAAATTCTCATATGCAATATTACCATTCGAAAACATGGCAATGATCTGTGTCCGGAACATTGACATAACCTCTTTGTTGGTCACGGAAACATCACACTCTGTCCATTCGTTATCTTTCACCACGTTCTCTGCCTTGATATATCCAACTGCAAGAAGAAGCGACCACAGGCTGTTCTCATCCCCGCCAAGGTACTGGAACGTAATGTTCTCGTTGATTACTTTGTGTACTTTTTTCCCTTCTATTAATTCCTCGATCTCGTACTTTTTATCATATGGATGTCTGCAGATAATATCCCCGATCAGTTTGTTGCTGCTGGTAAGAATCCAGTAGGATCTTAACAATTGCTCCTTCATGTAATTCACGATTGACCACGGATTATAAATATCCTTTTGGTGACCGATAATGAATCCATCGTACATTTCCTTCACTTTTTTCATATCATCTATATTCTGGCACTTTAATGCATCCATCACCTCCTGCTCAGTGAATCCACAGCAGTCCGTGTAGATATCATCTGTCACAGTGGCGACCAGCAGATTGTTCAGGTCAGAAAAAAGTGAATTCTTCGATACTTTCGTCACTCCGGTGATAATGGCTCTGCCAAGATAGTCGTTTTCTTTCAGTGTATTATGGAATAACTGGCGGCAGGTCGTGATCATCTCATCCCAGTAACCATCCGTGTATGCTTCGATCAAAGGTGTGTCATACTCGTCAATAAGTACGATTGGATTTACCCCAAAATGCTTATAGAGTAATTTACATAAATTCCTTATTGCATCCTCTATATAACATGTTTCATGATAAACAAGTCCCCATCGTGTTTTTTCAAATAACTCTTTGTCTTTATCTGTAAGTCTTGGACTATCCAGTAAATATTCATGATGCCCATACATTGTTCCTAATTGTCCCATCATTCCCCGGATAGACTGCTTATAATCAATCCCCTTGCAGCCTCCGAAACTTGTGGAGATTACCGGGATACTTCCGAACATACTGTGGCTTCTTTCATCCTGCCATACCCGAAGCTTACTGAAATATTCCGGATGTTCTGCATATCTTGGATCAAAAAACATTCTTACCGTACTGAGCAGTGTTGTCTTGCCGAATCTTCTCGGTCTGGTGATCAATGTGATCTTCGTTCCTTCCCTGATCCACTCGGTGATAAAATGCGTCTTATCGACATAAAACTGCTGTCCACAGGTAAAGTCTTCAAAATCCTGATACCCGATCACCACCTGGGCAGAGAGATATGGATTGTGCTTAAGAATGTCCTTCAGTCCCTCCACATAAGCCGTCAGATGCCTTTTCTCTTCCTGCAGCTTTGTGCGCTCCTCAAATTCCACAAGTACCTTCTCCCGCTCGGACACTTTCACATAATAGCTCACTGATTTCCCGTCAATCGTTCGCTGGATATACGGCTGTTCTTTGCCATTGATCTTCTTATAGGTCAGGGTTCCTTTTGGAAGTTCTTCCAGTCTCCGGTCGATCTCTTCAATTCGTTTCGTTGGATTTGTGGACATAACGCACTCCCTTCTGTATATAAAAGTGGTTATCATTGGTTATATACACATCATATAACCAATGGTAACCACTTGTCAATCTTCTTTTAATATTTTCCGAAGCATCGGTTCCTCGTCCAACTGCACATTTTCGAATTTTTTGTAAAATCTGTCGGCATTCTCGTTGGTAGCACGGGTCAGATAATATTGATGGATATCATGCTTTTTACAGTCTTTTTCAAATTCTGCAAAAAGCCTCCGGGCAACGCCACTATGCCGGTATTCGGGTAAAACATATACCCAATTCACATACGCCATGCGATATCCATCCTGTATACACCCATAAAAATGATACTCAATTCTTCCTACCACCTGATTATTTTCCATCGCAAGAATTGATGTAGACTTTTCATAAAATGAATCCCGAAGCCTTGTCCTGATTCCTTCCTCATCTATCTCTTCCACCGTCATCATATCCGGCTCCTGCTGCATCGCAAGCTTTAAATAGTCAATATACTGCTCTACATTCTGTTCATTTAATCTTTCAAAATACATTTTCTTCCTTACTTTCTAATACCTGTAAATATGGTTCTCCAAAACATACGTTTCACCTGTTCTTGGATCTGTCTTTTCTTCTGACAGTGAATCGAATACAAATCCACATGACAGCTGTAACACTCTGGACGCAGCATTGCCCGTCCGGTTGCAGGCATGGAATTCTTTTGCTCCCAGTTTTCCTGCCTCCTCAAGAAGTGCCGTAAGTATCTGTCTCCCGTAACCTTTTCGCACAAATTCCGGTCCAAGTGCAATACCTGTCTCTTCATAAATGCCCCGTTCCAGTTCGCGCATGCCTGCAAAACCGATTGCTTCACCCGTTTTCTTTAAATACACAAATAACGCATACTTATTCTCCGGTTTTTCTTCAAATGCAATCGTGCGCTTCATTCGATCTTTTGCATCTTCGTCTGTCTCTGTCGGCTGCCAGAGCATATACTTTGCGCTCTCCTTGTGTCTCCACAGGTTATAATAAATTGTCTTCCAGTCCTCAAATTCTGCTTTCTTTAAAATAAGATCTTTTGTTTCTAATTTTACGTCAGAGTAATCTGTTACCATTTTTTCTCTTATACCTCCTCTCTCATTATTTTTCTATGCATTGGTTTCTCGTCCAACTGCACATTTTCTTCCACCCTTATCATCTTTATAATATACTCTGTCGTGCCTTCTTCCAATTCTTTTTCTCCATTTTCCATAAATCCATGTCGGTGATAAAATGCAATCGCTCTCGTATTTTTCTCCAACGCCCACAAATGATCAACATCAAAAGTTGAAATTGCATGCTCTATTAATTTCTTTCCAATTCCACCACTTTGAAAGCATGGATCGACATACAATTTACGGATTTCTGTTCCATGGATTTCCATAAATCCTTTCACAATTCCACATTCATCGGCGACATACAGATTTTCCAGAACTTCCCCTTTTCCGAAATAATGATCTATCATGGATACAACCTGCAATTCTCCAAATGAATACTCTTCCTGCTTAAAAATTGGGAAATAATTGATTCTGTTATTAAATACAAAAATTTCTGCGATGCGCGACAAATCTTCTTCTGTTGCTTTTCTGATCATCTCCGGATACCCCTGTCATTTTCTTTTATCTGAAATCAATATAACACACTTTCCGCCAAAATACTTTCTAAAAATCTTTTTTAATTTTCCTTTTCCAACAACCTTTTTGACACAAATACAGGGCTTTTCATTTTGATCACACAAGCCATAGCGACCACCGCAAGCAGTCCTGATAAGGAAATTTTTCCTTCCAGCCATCCTTCCACTGATACCAGTAAAAAGGAAAATCCAAGAACAATGATTACTTTTATACTGTTACGCACGCAGTGTTTTCTCGCATATGCCGTCTCAAAGAAAAGATACAGTCCATAACCTGTCACTGCGCCTAAAATTATACCAAGTACGATTGACACCGGAATATTTACAAAATCAAGTACATTGGCATGACCACCCTGCGCAATACTTAGAAATGTTGTAAACAATACAATCACAAAAATATCGTCACACGATACGCCCGCCATGATCATCTGTGGAATTGCTTTCTCTGTGCCATATTTTTTCTCCATAAGAGTTACCATTCTTGGAACGACCACCGCCGGAGATACCGCATCGAGCACATACGGTCCCAACACAATTCCGGTGACGAGTATTCCGATGATCCGTGGCAGCTTCAGTTTCTGGCAAATGGCTCCCATTGCAAGCCCTACAATAAAAATAAGTGATAATGATGCTAACATAAATCCTCCATTTCTGTTTTTGGATATGTCAATCGCCATATTTGCTGTACGGATACTGACTGTATCGAAAACTGCAAATCACACTGTAGTTATTCTACCTCAAACACCACAATCCGCTCTCTTTTATTTTCCCCCGGAAACAAATCTCTGCAATCGATTTCATCGGAAAAGATAAGTTCGTCTACTGTCATTAAATAAGAAATGTATTCATCCGAAGGATAATAAAAGAATAAAAGCAATTCCCTCGGATTCTCATAATAGGATTCCAACACGCGCGCCAAAACTTTCTTTAATATCTCTATCGAAAATGGATTAAAAAAGTAGATCCGGTCTACCTCTGCCGGAACCGAAAACTGCACGGCATCTGCAAGTACAAATTCTGTCCGCCCTGCCGCAGCCCCCTGTTCTCTGTTTTCTACCGCTTTCTCATAAATCCGCTCGTTGTATTCCACACCGATCGTGTGACAGCGTGTCTGATAAGAAAGAAAAAAATCAGCTCTGCCTTTGCCACAGCCATAATCTAAAAGTGTATTTTCCTTGCAAAGCAGCCCAGAATTAGCAAACCGCTCTAACACCGTATATGGCGTCGGTTCATACGGATATCGGTACTGATCTGAATTGGAATCATCACGTCCGGTTGTGTGAATCTGTAGTAATTTATCCCATTTCTGTTCTTCATCGTTTTCCTGTGATTTTTTCATGTTCTCTTTCCACAACTCTCCGAATATAAATTTCTTTTAGCCCCATGAATCTGCCCTTATCAGTTCTAGTACAGCGTTCAAAAATTAACTGAATCAATAACGCAGATGGAAATTCATACAAGTTATTAGCTCAGTTATTTACAGAACGATGTACTAGTCTTAGCAGTTTTCACGCAGTGTTTTCAGATAAACTTTCTGCTCATCTGTGATGCGATAGCTCTCCACCGCTTTCTGAATCGTCTTTCTATGCACCCACGGTGATAACTTTCGTTCTTCCAGATATGGGATCGTTGCATCCCACTGTTTTGCCAGTGCCGTTGCAAGATACCATGCAATCATCATATTGACATAGTATTCTTCCGACTGCACAGATGCCACAAGTTCTATATATTCCGGTTTAAAATCCTCGTCCAGATAAAAGCTCATCAACGTTCCGATTCCATAGCGAATCGTATAAGTGTTCCCGGATGCAATCCATTCTTTTATCGCAGGAAAAAGCTCGGCTATGTTTTTTGCGAAACACTTTGGTCTTGGAATATCGCAGGTCGCCCAGTTATTAATATATGGAAGAAAACGTTTCACTTCTGCCAGACAGCGCTCAAAATCTTTGATATCTGAAATCAATTGCATATGAAGATTATTTTCCTCATAATAGGTATGTGGCAGCTCCTGCAAAAAAGCTTCTGCTGCTTCCGTTTTTGCAAATTCTTTCGCAAATTTCCGCAGTACCGGTGTGCGGATCCCGATGATCGTCTCCTTATCAATCCCCGGCATCAGTTTACTGTGAAAATTTCTGTATTTTAAATCCTGTAATTTGAATAATTCCTGCTGTAATTCATCCATGTTCTTCTCCTTTTTCTGTGACCACAATTACACAAAAACGAACTCATGTCCCCCCTTAGCCTGATACTATGAGTATATCTTTTTTTCCAAATGGGTGCAAAAATCATCTGTTAATTCCTGTTAAAACTCCTTTTTTTCCATAATACGCCTGCTGATCTGATACGAAATGAACAGTGTCAGCAGTGTGATCCCAATGATGTTACCAGCCAGAACTGCCACATTCATATTGTCTATCACGGTCAGCGCCTGATACAACCGTTCTTTTCCGAACACGACCTCACATAGATATGCAATCGCAGCAATTACTCCCATCATTCCTAATGTCAAAATCCGGCTCTTTTCACAGCCAAACTTAATCTGCGCCGGAATCATGAAAAAACTGATCAAAAGAATGATTAGCAAAATCACTGCGGCTGTCAGCATATCTTCTGCCACAACAACCGGTATACCACGCACCACTTTTGACACCAGATACAGGCAGACTGCAATTACCCAGGCTGCCACTACTCCTCCGGCACAAAGCAGATACTTTTCTCTTACATAGGTTTTTTTATTGATCGGCAGTGTCAATAAAAACTGATAGCCATGATCCATCTCGTCATACGCAATCGTGCTGATTGCAATCATCTCTACCACAAACGGCAGATATCCAATGATAAAATTTCCGTTGCCGGAAAATGCGACTGCAACTGCAATTGCAAACAAAATTACCAGTGTCTGTTTTGTTCCCCATAATAACCGAATATCTTTTTCCAATAAACCTGCCATTATCTGTACCCTCCTGTCATCATAAGAATCAGCTCATCAATCCCTCCATTTTCCACTGCAATCTGCGGATAATTTTCCTGATAAAACTTCTTATCATTCGTAAAACATGCATAGCCGTAATTTTCTTTCTGCACTTTTAAAATAGAGCTTTGATCAAGCGTGCGGTATTGTTCTTCACTCACCTTTAAAATGCCATACTGCTCTAAGATTGCATCTGTTGCTTCATGCAAAATGAGTTTTCCATCATGTATCAGATAAAGTTCATCACATAGGGATTCTAAATCAGTGGAAATATGGGATGTAATAAGTATACTTCGGCTCTCATCCTCTGCAATATAAGCCCGTAACATATCTAAAATCTCGTTTCTCGCCTCCACATCCAGTCCAGCTGTCGGCTCATCCATGATCAGCAGCTTTGCATGGTGTGTCATAGCTGTCAGCACGCGGAGTTTCGCTTTCATTCCGGTTGAAAATTCTTTGATTTTCTTATTCATCGGAAGTTTTAAATTTTCACTCTGTTTTATAAAATAGTTTTCATCAAACGAATGATACATTTTTTTTAAAATATGTTTTACATCGTTTACGGTCAGTTCCCCGGAAAATCCGGATTCTGCAAGAGAAACTCCTATATCCTGTTTGACTTTTTCCGAAAGTTCTTTACTGTCACTTCCCAAAACAGTTACAGTTCCTTCCTCTGCCCGGCAAAGACCAAGAATCAGTTTGATTGCGGTACTTTTTCCTGCTCCGTTTTTCCCGATCAACCCCAGTATCTGTCCTTCCGGCAGTTCCATTGATATTTCAAATGTAAAGTTTCCATATGTTTTCCGGACATTTTGCATTGTTATCATACAATTTCCGCCTTTCTTTTTTATGTTCTGTTGTCTGACTTTTTACATCAATCTGAAGCAAATACCTTATCAAGCATTTCATGATTGTGTCATATCTATTTCAAAAGTTTCTTACCGATTTTACTTCTCATCGAGAATCAGTTTTACAACCTCAGATATTTCTTCCTTCTTCATTCCCATGGAAAGTGCCCGGTCGATCACTTTATCGAAGTCATCTTCTATCGCTTTCTGCCTTGCTTCAAGTGCAAGCTGTTTATCCGAGGCAGATACATAAGTACCTTTTCCATGAACAGTCGTAACAAATCCCTCTTCTTCCAGCTTATCATAAGCCTTCTTGACCGTCAGCGCACTGATCCGAAGTTCCCCTGCGAGCGTCCTCACAGACGGAAGTGCCTCTCCTTCTTTTAATTCAGACTGAATAATATCTGATTTTATCTGCTCCATGAGCTGTTCGTAAATCGGAACCATGGAGGAATGATTTAAGATAATATGCATACTTCCTCTCATTCTGCCGCTTCAGCGGCTTTTCATAAATCAGGGAACTTTGTGCGCCAGCACAATTTCCAGATTAAAAATGTCAATTTTCAATCTTATATCTCTTTACAGCAAACAGTATATAACAGTGCATATCTGTTGTCAACTGTTATATACTGTTTATTCTATTTTTTTGTAATTTCATGTGGGAATTTGTACAGACAATACTCGTTAATAACTTTTTCATGAAAAATTAAATTTTTGTGTATGTCGTGCAGAATATTTTATGTTACTATAGAATAAAGTGTTGCTTCGCAATTTTCTGTATTTATGTCAGGAGGAGAACATTATGAAAGTAAATCTGACTCCCTTTTCCATATACTGGTTCCTGTTTTTGATCTTAAATGTCATATATTTTATATTTCCATTTCTATTTTTTCTGCTTCTGCCGGCAGTGTTCGTTATGATTTTAATATGGGGAATATGTGTATTTGAAATTGGGCGAGCAACCATTATTTCTTCACAAACTAAGCGGATAACACGAGTCATACTGGCTTTCCTGGCATCTCTTCTTACAATTTCAATAAATCCCATTGGAATGATTCTTTTGGATTTTATTAATTGGAGACATATAAACTCATTCGCAGACTATTTTTCGAAAGCCTATTGGATTATTTTTTTGATTCATATGCTGCTATTTTGGCTGGGCGAAGAAATAGGATATTTTTCACAGAAAGGACTTTTTTAATATGGTAAAAATAATTTCAGACAGCACATGCGACCTCTCAGCAGAATTAGCTGCACAATACGATATCGATATTCTCCCGCTTCATATTCTTCTCGGAGATGAGGAATTTGAAGATGGAAAAACAATTACACCGGATGAGATTTACTCCTGGTCCGATGAGCATAAAACAACCCCAAAAACTTCCGCCCCGTCTCTGGCAGAAACGATTGAACTTTTTCGCCCTTATGTGGAAGAAGGATGCGAGATTGTCTGCTTTTCCATCTCAAACAGTATGTCAACATCCGGCAATGTCATGCGTCTTGCTGCCGGGGAACTAGAAGCAGAAAACCGGATCACCGTGATTGATTCCGCAAATCTCTCCACCGGAATCGGACTTCTTGTGATAGAAGCTGCCATTATGGCAAAAAACGGACACTCTGCATCCGAAATTGCTTCTGTCATGGAAACTTTAAAACCAAATGTCAGAGCAAGCTTTGTCGTGGATACCCTCACCTACCTGTACCGTGGCGGACGTTGTAACGCTGTTGCTGCCATGGCCGGCGGTGTCTTAAAGCTGCATCCAAAAATCGTGGTAGAAAACGGTGCTATGGATCCGACAAAAAAATACCGCGGAAAGATCAATTCTGTTATCATGTCCTATGTAAAAGATATGGAAACTGATTTAAAAGCAGCCAGACCTGACCGCGTATTCATCACACATTCCGGCTGTGACGCTGCAACGGTGGAATCCGTCCGCTCGTATCTGGAAAGCCTCGGTGTTTTCCATGAGATATTAGAAACCAGGGCCGGTGGTGTCGTGTCAAGCCACTGCGGTCCCGGTACGCTTGGCGTTCTGTTTATTGCAAAATAATAGAGGTTCGGATGTTTTCTTCCAAACCTCTGTTTCTTTTACTTTTCTATCTCTGCATTGATCTCATCTTCCGTAGCTTTCATTGCTTCCAAAGTCATTGTGAGCAGCTTGTCTAATTCCCAGCCAAGCTGCTCTGCTCCGCGCTCGATCACTTCTCTGGAGCAGCCTGCGGCAAACCCTTTGCTCTTATACTTTTTCTTCAGGGATTTCAATTCCATGTCTTTTGTGCTTTTCGACGGACGCATCAAAGTTGCCGCCCAGATCAGACCGGTCAGCTCGTCTGCTGCAAATAATACTTTTTCCATCTCATGCTCCGGAGCAACATCCACGGTAATTCCATAGCCATGTGAAACCACGCCATGTATGATGTCTTCGCCGACTCCACCCTCGCGCAAAAGTTCCGGTGCTTTGATACAGTGTTCTTCCGGATAAAGTTCAAAATCAATATCATGAAGCAGACCAACAATACCCCAGTATTCTGCGTCTGCGCCAAATCCAAGCTCCTCTGCATACCATTTCATCACAGTCTCCACAGTCAGTGCATGCTGGATATGAAAAGGATCTTTGTTGTACCTTTTCAATAAATCATAGGCTTCTTCTCTTGTGATATGCTCCATTTTCGTGTTCCTCTTTTCCTGTCATTCCGTCGGATAGAATTTTCATTTCATACTTATCCGATAGGTTTTTAGTCATTTTATACTTTTTCTCACAAGATGTCAATTTTTTATCATCACAGATTTTATTTTCTAAAAAAGCTATATTTTCTCCTTCACAAGTACTTCTTTTCCTGCAAATGCAAAACCAAGCTTATAAATACGTTCTTCGTTGATTCCTGCTGTGACAAGATCTGTCACATATTTTTTTTCTTCTATCTGCCGGAACGCACTTTCGACTGTCTCTTCCAGATTTTTTTCTTTCTTCTTATCCCAAACCTTAAATTCCATAAGAAATGCATCCTGATTCTTCTCTAACGGATACATTGCAATATCATATCTGCCCCGTCCACTCTCACGGTTTGAAACAATACGATACCTGTCCCTAAGTGTTACAATCAGTCCAAGTATCAGACCATGATAAAAATTCTCTGGCGTGCGTGCCTCTTTTTCATTTCCAACATCAAAATAACTCATGGAGGTGCATGCAATCTCTGACAGATAATCATTCATATCTTCTATATTATGCTCCAACAGCGCCTTCACAAACCTGTTATATACGGAAAATCCATTATGAAACATTCCAAGAATCTCTGTACGAAACATTGCCATAACTTCTTTATTCGTAACTGACACATCACACTCAATGGTATCCACTTTGTGCACCACATTTTCAGCCTTAATATAACCAACAGATAATAACAGTGACCACAAACTGTTCTCATCGCCATCCAGATACTGAAATGTAATGTTCTCGTTGATTTCCTTATGCACTTTTTCACCGGACATTAACTGTTCGATCTCATATTTTCGCCCGACAGGATGCTTTCTGATGATATCTCCAATTAGTTTATTACTGCTCGTATTCGTCCAATAAGAAATAAGTTCACCCTGCCTGATATAATTGCAGATTGACCACGGATTGTACATATCTTTTTGTTTGCCAAAAATAAAGCCGTCGTACAAATCCTTCACATCCCGCATCTTATCCAAATTCTGACATTTCAGTGCATCCGTTACTTCCTGCTCTGTAAACCCGAAACAATCTGCATATGCGTCACAGGTAACTGTGTCTACTTCCAGATTATTCAGATCCGAAAACAACGAATTTTTAGAAATTCTTGCTACTCCGGTAATAATCGCGCGGCTGTAATAATCATTTTGCTTAAATGAATTATGAAATATCTGTCTGCATGCGGCGATCATCTCATCCCAATACCCCTGCGTATACGCTTCGAGCAATGGTGTGTCATATTCATCCACAAGAATAATTGGCAGCACCTTGTGATGTCTGTATAAAAAGTAGCATAGCCGCTTGATTGCCTGCCAGTCATTCTCTCCCCTGCTTGCAAAAAAAGATTCTTTTGCCTCTGTAAACTGCTGTTTTTCACTTTCTGACAACTCTGTACTGTCCTGCAGATAAGAATGTTTCTCATACATTTCAAAGAAACTGAACATCATATTTTTCATGGATTGTTCATAATTCATACCCTTGCAGCTTCCAAAACTGACCGAAATAACCGGAATCTTCCCGAACATTTCCCGACTCTTTTTATCTTTCCAAACGCGAAGTTTTTCAAAATATTCCGGGTGCTTCGCATACTTTGGATCAAAAAATGTCTCCACGGTACTAAAAAGCGTCGTTTTCCCCAATCTCCTCGGTCTTGTGATCAATGTGACTTTTGCATCGCTCCTCATCCATTCGCTGATGAAATGTGTCTTATCAACATAAAACTGTCTGCCACATGTAAAATCCAGAAAATCATCATATCCAAGTCCCACTTTTGCGTCAAGATAAGGATTTCTTTTTAAAATATCTTCAATACGCTCTTTCGGATTTTCCATAGACACCTCCGTGTACCATACTTCTGCACATCCTGCAGGATATTATGCTTTATGCGAATATACATTGCTATTATTTATAAAAAAGATTTCCTCTATTTCCTTTTTAAATCCCCCTGATTTCAACGATCCTGTCACATTCAATATCTGTTCCGTCTTCCAGCACGATTGTCCTCTCATAGTCACGGAATTTCTGAAATATCCCTGTGGCAGTCACATATTCTCCTCCGGTCTTTTTGTCATCCGGCTTGAAATAAGTTACTGACACTGTCGGATGTTCTGTGGCATACGCAATCAATGTCTGTAATTTTTCATTCAGTTCTTCCTGCTTATCTTCATCGAGTTCCACCTGTTCTTCTGTCAGTCTCGCTGTTTCTTTGATTGCAGCCTCATGTCCGGTCAATGCAGCAAATGGCGAAAACTGCGCCGCCCTGTCATAAATCGACATCTGTGGATGAACTTTTGACTGATGATGAGGTAAATTCAGAATATCCCCATATTTTTCTTCGCTTTCCGTCATCCGCTTTCTCCTTTCCTTGACTCTCTACGGTCTGCGTTTCCTGCTTCAAACAAAAAATGTGCCTCTGAACGCATGGATCACTGTCTTGTTCGAAATTCTGCCTGCTTCTATACAAAAAAAAATACTTTCAAAAAATTCAGGCACGATGCCCGCCGATCTGGTTGTTTCTGTCTATCATAGTTGCACCCTCCTGCAGATTGGTTCCTTTTAACATCGCATTTTTACCATACTTTTTCTTCACGGAGAGCATTACCTCCTGCAGTCTGCGCTCTTTTTCCATTCTCGCCTGCTCTGCCTTCTGTTTCTCTGCCAGTGCCTGATAATCGGTAAATAAATCCATCTGTGTAAACTCTGTCTCATTCGATACCATATGCTCATCCACAACACGGTTCGCTGTGACAGAAACACGCCGCACCAGAAGATTCTTATCCACAATGCGCTCATATAAATCTAAAACGGCGTCCATGATTTTTGCTGTAGAAGATGTTTTTGTATCCAGATTTGCTATTCCGTGGGCATGCTTCGGAACGAATCTTCCATATCGGTCTGCTTTTACCTCGCCATGATACTTTTTCCGGATGTCCGGGTTCGTCAGATTTTCAATATCGTAACCAATATCGAGTACAATCTGGTCTGTCACAAGCTGTTTCTCTACAAGGTCTAACACCAGTGCATCCGTCATCTCGCGGACGATTAGCTTTGTCTTTTCAAAATCATAAGGACAGTGCAGCACCTGACCGGAACCGATACTGTTTGTCTCCGGCTTATATCCCCTGATATCCGCAATCGTGACCGGTTCATACCCCCATGCGTGGTCGATCAGAAGCTCTGCATTGATCCCAAACATTTTATAAAGCAGTTCTTCATTATAATAATCCCATTCTTCACCTATGGAACATCGTGCAATGTCTCCCATCGTGTAAAGTCCGGCCTCCTCTAACTTTTTCCGGTAGCCATGTCCTACCCGCCAGAAATCGGTCAGCGGTCTGTGGCTCCACAAAAGTTTCCGGTAAGTCATCTCGTCCAGTTCTGCAATGCGCACTCCATTTGCATCCGGTGCGACATGCTTCGCCACAATGTCCATCGCCACCTTGCACAGATAAAGATTGGTTCCAATCCCTGCTGTGGCGGTAATACCGGTCTCCTGCATCACATCAAGGATCATCCTTGACGCAAGCTCCTTTGCCGTCATATGATAGGTGTTCAGATAATGCGTCACATCCATAAAAACCTCATCGATGGAGTACACATGCATATCTTCCGGCGCAATATATCTCAGATAAATGTCGTAAATTTGTGTACTGTATTTCATATAGAGTGCCATTCGTGGCTTTGCTGTCACATAAGTGACGGAAAGCTCCGGGTGTTCCTTCAGTTCGTCCGAAAAACAGGAGCTTCCCTCAAACATTCTTTTCGGCAGCTTCTGCGATCTCTCATGATTGACCTCTTTCACACGCTGTACGACTTCAAAAAGCCTCGCTCGTCCCGGAATCCCATATACTTTTAAAGAAGGGGAAACTGCCAGACAGATTGTTTTCTCTGTCCGCTCTGCATCCGCCACGACAAGATTCGTGGTCAGTGGATCAAGGTCTCTTTCCCGGCACTCAACAGAGGCATAGAACGACTTTAAATCAATTGCGATATAAATATGATTTTCATTTCCGCTCACAAACGCACCTCCTTCTTCTGCTCTATTATATGTCATTGACAATCAATTCACAATGGATGGGATCGATATAAATTATGGATGAAACAAATGCAATTTATTCGTTGATTTACTCACTAAAATATGAGATGATAACAGCATTATGAGTGAATATTATAAATTTTTCCAAAACAAAAAATGTGAATATTTTCCTTGCCATAAAGGAATTCCGGAGGAGGATTTTAATTGTCTGTTTTGTTATTGTCCTCTCTATACACTTGGGAAATCCTGTGGCGGGAACTGCGAATTTTTAGAAAATGGCGTCAAATCCTGCATGAAATGTGGTTTTCCGCATCAGCGCAGCAATTATGATAAGATCATAAGCCGCTTTCAGGAGATCATTGCCATTATGGCAGCTTCAGATAAGGGGGACATGCCTCATGAAATGTAAACTTACCCCACAATTGTCCTCTGATGACTGGAAAGATTTTTGCAGCCGTTTTCATTTTTCTCCGGCTGATCTTCCATATATAAAAGCGATTTATACCGCACTTCTCCCACTGGTGGAATCCTGTGCGTATTACTCCCTCGATCAGAATCTGGATGGGATTTTCCTCCCTCATTATGCCTATGGATTTGTGACACTTGGAAATGGTATCGATGAACTGTCAGAATTATATCTGGATCATGAGCAGATCCAGGAAGCCTATATCGTGGACTGTGTCAGTCTTTTGCTTTTGTCAAAAGCATATGAAGAATTTGCACATGTGATAGAAGATCAAAGTGGTTTATCCCTTGCAGAATTATCTTTTTTCGGAGATACCTATTCCCTTGATCTTCTTCCACAAATCTATGAACGCCTTGCGCCGGATGCGATCGGTCTTACCGATAGTCAGATGCTTCTGCCTCTCAAAACAGCTGCGCTTATCCTGCATCTGGATACAAATACACACGCAGACCTCAGACAATTATGTAATACCTGCTCAACCTGTAAGAATCTTTCCTGTCCTTCCAGAAAATCTCCTCTGCAGGATCTGCCGCATACTTATGGTGCCATGCAGATATTCAATATAAAATAATTTTAATTACCAGTATTTATTCCCTTATAAAATTCGTAAACACCATCGGTTCCTGCTTCGGCAGTTCAATCCCCATTTTCATTGCAACATTTTTACAGTGCAGGAAAAATGCCATATTGTTTCCAAGTACACGCATCACCTGCATTCCTTCGAGATCCTTTTTCACCTGCTCCGGTGTTGCGCCATGCACCATATTCCAATATCTGGAAGTGATGATCGGCATCTGCATCAGCCCGAAATATTTATTGAGCTGATCCCATGTTGCAGTTGTTCCGGCTCGTCTCGCAGAAATAACAGCTGCCGCCGGTTTTAGCAGGAAACGGTTGCCTCCACCGTTTAAATCCGCATAAAATACTCTGTCCAAAAATGAGGTGATACTTCCACCTGCGCCACCCCAGTGTACCGGACTGCCGAACACAAAGCCGTCATAATCTCCCGCAATGTCAAGAAATTCATTTACGGTATCATCAAAAACACATTTATTATTTTTTGAACATGAATAACATGCTATACAGCCTGAAAGCGGCTTCTTTCCAATCCAGAAAAGATCTGTATCAATTCCATTTTCATTTAATGCCTCTGACACTTCGCATAATGCTGTGTAAGTGCAGCCCTCTTTGTGCGGACTTCCGTTTGTCAATAATACTTTCATAATAAAATCTCCCTTTTCTACTTAGTGACTATTCACTTATATCTCATTTCATAAACAGTCTGTAGACTCATTTCAGTTTCACTTTGCACTGAAAGCCTGCTGCTGATTTTATTATAACAAAACGGGACTCTTTCAGAAGTCCCGTTTTGTTATGCACTGTAAACCATCACGTTATAAGTGCCTGTCCTATATGTAAAATATTTATTTCGATTTTTTTAACTGCTCTAACGCTCTGATAAGTCTTTTTACTTTTTCCGAAGGTTCCGATGCATACAAAAGCCCGAACGGAATGCTGTAATTCCATTCCACCGGAATAATTTTCATCAGCGGATGCACACTTTCCCAGCTTGATATAGCAAGCAAAATATCGTTACTGTTCTCACACCGGTTAAAAATCTCAACACTGTAGAAATCAAAATCAACTGTATGAATTTCCGGATGGTGTTCCCTTATCTCATCACGCATTGTATCAATATTCTGGCTCCACCCGCGATGCATCAGAAGCAGATTTTCACCATATAAATCAGTGATCTCCAATTTTTCTTTATATGCCAGCCGGTGATGAAGTGATACCGCACAGCAGAAAGGTTCCCTTGAAATTTCGAATCCCTGGCATTTTCTTAAACTTAACAGCGTCTCGTCAAAAATCCCGGCAACCACATCAATGTTCTGCCCTAAATTGCCAAGAATCTCTCTTGCATTCTCCGGGGTATTCTCAAACGTAACAATCTGAAATTTGATATCTGAATACATTTTCTGAATCTTTGGCCATAGCTCCACAAACACCTGTGGCGGTGTCATCGGTGAAACACCCACCCGTATCACTTCTTTGTTCTCTTTCATTGCATTTTGTGCTCTTGCAACCGAATCTTTACTATACTGGATGATATACTTTGTATCTTTATATAAGGATTTTCCAGCTTCGGTCACAATAAGCCCACGGTGTGTTCTGTCAAACAACTGGAGATTCAAGCTGCTCTCAAGCGAATTAATCTGCTTGATCACCGCTGGTGCCGTAATATACATTTTCTCAGCCGCTTTGCTGAAACTCCCTGCCTCTACTACGCACAAGAATGTTTCGAGCTGAGGATTATACATCATAGACTGTCACTCCTTTCCTGCGAGAATAGCCATCCCATAATTTCTTCATCATAAGCAAAGAAGCCTCCGCCTCCATGCTCGTTTGGTGCATTCCGCTCTGTAAAATAACTGTGCTCTTTCACATCTAACACAAGCAGTTTATCAATTTCTTGCTCTGTCAATCCCTGTTTTTCATATAAATCATGCAATGTCTGGTAAGCCTGTATTGTCGGTTCCGATCCGTAATACTCATCGTTACGTCCGATTGCTAAATACACAGGCAAGTGGGCTTTGACCACTGTTTCATAGTCTCCATCCCACCTGGAACTAACCTGAAGGTAAGCCGTAAACAGATCCGGTCGCTTTCCTGCCACAATGGACATCGTTTCCCCACCACCGGAATAGCCACTTGCATACACTTTCTCCTGATCAATATTATAATGTTCCAGAAAGTATTCTACAAGAGCAATCGTCTGATCTGCCGAAGTTTCTCCCCAGTCATTTAACTGTGGTGCCACAATGATCATCTCACTGTTATATTTCTGTGCTTCAAATCCAAAATCTTCTGACCTGATATTGGCTGCAACTCCCTGAAAATAAAGTCCTTCATATCCCGGCAATGTAAAATACAGTGCATATGCCTTTGTTCCATCATAGCTTTCCGGGATATAGACATTGTAATGGATATCTCCTTCCTTTTCTGACTGGAGCACATTGTCGATCACAAAGCCGCGGTATTCTTCGGTTCCCTCCGTGACAGATTCTGTCTGGCTTTCTTCTGGATCGGTATCCGCTGTTTCTGTTTCCTCTTCTGATGTAATACCGGTATATGTCTCCCCTGTTTCTTTTGTATTTTCTTTCAATTTTGTCTGACTTTCGGTCTGACCTGTATTGCTATTTTTGTTTCTTTGAAACCAATATCCAATTGAAAATCCAAATAATATCATCAGTACGACTGCAATCCAAAACCATTTTTTCTTCATGATACTTCATCTCTTTCTATCCTGCTGCTTATTTTAATTTTGCACCATCTTTTATTTAAACGATTCCTGATAATCCTTGAATGCTGCCGGTGTTGAAATAGAAAAATCAAAACTCATTTGTTATTCCTCCTGTTGTCAGCTTTATAGCATAATGAAAATACGGTGCAGACAGCCTGCCTGCACCATATTTTCATATACATTTCATTCTATTTACCAGTTTTTCTTTTCCCTGGAGCTGTCATGGTTCTTTTTTCTTTCCTCAACCATGTTTACAAACCATTCTACCATCTTCGGATCCTGATGTGAGAAGAAGGAACTCTGTGCCTTATCCAGTTTGGCAATCTCTGCCATGTCTTCATCTGAAATAGAAAAATCAAATACGTTGAAGTTCTCTTCCATACGTTCGATATGGGTAGATTTTGGAATTACTACAACACCTCTCTGGATATGCCAGCGCAACATGATCTGTGCCGGTGTTTTTCCGTATTTTTCTGCAATTCCTGTGATCACAGGATTATCAAATGTGCCTCCTCTTCCTTCTCCGAACGGTGCCCATGCCTCCATCTGGATTCCATATTTATCTGCCCATTCTTTCAATTCTCTCTGCTGATTGAAAATATGAGTCTCTACCTGATTTACCATAGGCTTAATTCTGTTGAAGGATGCAAAATCTACCATTCGGTCTACATAGAAGTTTGAAATTCCGATCGCACGGATTTTTCCTTCCTCGTACATCTCTTCCAGTGCACGGTAAGCTCCATATGCGTCTGCAAACGGCTGATGAAGAAGTACCAGATCCAGATAATCTGTCTTTAATTTTCTCATGGATTCTTCTACTGATTTTCTTGCATTCTCATAACCGTAGTGTTCTACCCATACTTTTGTTGTAAGGAAAATTTCTTCTCTCGGAATACCTGATTTTGCGATCGCATTTCCGACTTCCTCTTCGTTAAAATAACTCTGTGCAGTATCAATTGCTGTGTATCCTACTTTTAAAGCATCCAGTACGCATTTTTCACATTCTTCTTTCGTGACCTGATATACGCCATATCCAAGGATTGGCATCTTTACTCCATTGCTTAATGTAACATGCTCCATCTTTCTTTCCTCCTGACTGTTTATTTACAATTTCCTTGTTCTGATTATCATTATAAATAGTATCATTTGCTTTTAGAAGTCTCTGTTTGTTTTGCAGTTTAAACCATTGGGTTATTATTCATTTGCGAATACATCTGTTAAAAAATTATCAAACGCATCAAACCCGTTTTCCGTATATCCAAACCCATGCGGTCTTCCTTCCAGTTCCAGCCGTTCCACTCTTACTCCCGCAGCTTCCACTGCATCTCTCCTTCTTACTTCTTCTTTATTTTGTACTCTAATGTAAGTATAAGAAAAAGAGACCTCTAAAAGAAGTCTCTTTTGGTTTGCCAGTCTAAACCTAAAGGTTATGATTTATTTTGCAAGTCCAAGTTCTTCCACCCATGCCTGCACATCGGAAGCTGATGCATTTGAGCGGAATCTCTGTCCATCCTGCCAGTCACCTGTACCTGCCATCTCTTCTAACAGGTTACCACTGTCGCCAATTCCTGACGAAGCTGATGTACAGAATGGGATAACTGTTTTTCCAGTGAAATCATTGTCTTTCACAAAGTTGTCAAGTGGCCATGCTGCAATTCCCCACCAGATTGGATATCCGATCAATACAGTATCATAAGAATCCCAGTCCGGTACCTCTGTCGTAGTAAGTTCGACGTCACGAAGACTTTCATCATCGTGTTCTCTTGATACACGGCTGTCATTATTCGTCCAGTTTAAATCCTCATCCGTATAAGGTTCTGTCGGAACAACTTCAAAAATATCTGCACCTGCGGCATCTGCGATTGTTTCCGATACGTCTCTCGTTCTTCCTGAAGCAGAATAATAAACAACGAGTGTCTTTCCACCTTCTGAAGCTGTTTCTTCTGTTCCCTGTGTTCCGCTCTCTGTCGTTTCCACACTTTCCGTCTCTGCCACTGTATTGTCTGTCTCTGATGCCTCACTCTGTGATGTCTGTGTAGTACTTGTACTGGAAGTGCTTCCACCACCTGCACTTGATGTATTATTCGCAGAACCACATCCTGCAAGCAGTCCAACTGCCGTCACACCTGCCAAAACTACTGAAATATATTTTTTCGTTCTCATGTTATGTTTCCTCCTGTTATTTTCTTAACACAGTAAAAGTAAGTTTCTGATCTTTATCCTCATCCACTTCCTTTTTACAACGCCATTATAAATAACATCCTGTTCTTTTGGAAGTCTCCATTTGTTATGCAGTTTAAACCATGAGGTTATCTTATTCTCCAACAGAATAATCCTCCAACAGCTTCATCAGCTCCCTGTCATGTCCGTATACCAAAGTGGACATTTCATCTAAGATCATAGTTGCACCCTTCTCGTTGTCATAAGTTTCCCACTCTGGCATTCCGTCTGCGGATGGTACTCCGGTTTTGGCAAAGTTAACCCATGCCTGGCTGATCTGGTCTGCAAATTTCTGTGCTGCCTGATCATTTTGTATGTGATCGAATACATAGGAAATTTCTGCGCCATGATAAACACCGGTTCCATCGTTTGAACCATTTTCATAGGTAAACACATACGCATATATATTCGAACCTCCCTGCATTGCCTTATGTGACATAATCTTAAGCATTGGAATACGAATCAAAGTATCCACTTTGTCAGCATTCTCTGGATTCTTGTCTGGATACGCACTCTCATAGGCAGCTACTTCTTCCTCTGTTAGTGTACCCTGATCCCCACCCATCATTGTTGTCCATTCATTTAAATTACTTCCAATCAGAAGATCAATATTCTTTCCATTTTCTGCAAAGCCATCTTCTGTCACCGGATTTTCCGGCATATAATCGCCTTCAATGACCGGTCCCCATTCCATCGCATATCCATCCGATAAAGGTGCCGGTATCTGGTATTCTGCCGCTGTCTCCTGCATTGCTTCCTGTGACGCACTTTCTATCTTACTGATATCCACATTCTGGATATTCTCAATATGGTCTGCTGTGATTCCAAGCTTGTCCAAAATGCGCTCCGTAAGGCTCTGGCTCGCCTCTTCACTTGTGAATGTAACACCCATTGTCTCAGTCGCACCACTCTGTACGATACCTCTCTCAAACAGTCCTTTGGCATTTGGAGTTGTCATAAGCGCAAGCACTTTTGCACCGCCGCCAGACTGTCCAAATACTGTCACGTTCGAAGGATCACCACCGAACTGCTCAATATTTTCCTGGACCCATTTCAATGCCTTTACAATATCATCAAGTCCTGCATTGGCAGAATACTGATACTTTTCTCCATATGCGGATAAGTCTAAAAAGCCGGAAGCACCAAGTCTGTGATTGACGGATACAACCACCACATCACCGCTTTTACTTAAATCTTTTCCATTATACTGTTCTGAATTGGCTGTTCCGGTCGAAAATCCACCACCGTGCAGCCATACCATGACTGCTCTTTTTTGTCCGTCTCCAATGCCCGGTGTCCAGATATTCAGGTTCTGACAATTATTGTCCGTTCCGTCCTGACTTCCAGCCGACATTCCAAGCATGCCGCTCTGCGGTGACATTGCACCAACTTTTGTAGCCTCAAAAACACCATCCCACGGTTCCACTTCTTCTGCTAAAGTAAAACGTTCTTTTGCAACTGCATAAGGAATACCGAGATACTGGTACACACCATCTTCAAGGCTGCCCATAATCTCTCCCTTGTCTGTTTCTACAATTGTCTCGTCTGTTCCTTTTGCTGCTTCAATATCCGGCTGGCTGAACATATTCCGGATAATAAAATACGCTGCGATAAGAAGAATCACCAGAACGATCACAATTCCAATCACAATTTTTTTCCAGAGTTTCATTTTTTTCTTTTCTTTTTTCTCACTCATTGGTTTTCCCTCCTTTATTTATTCCAGAAAAAACGTAACCCATTATAGGTATATTCATCACAGGCGGTTCCGTTATGCTCATATCCTTCCCGCTCTAAGAAAGACATATTTCCGTCCGCATCATGCCCCTGTTGTTTTACCAGCTCTGCCATATACTGTCCATCCACCATGGCTCAGATAAAACACATTGTATTTTTCGTTTTCATCGTAACCGTATGGCAAATATACACACACCTCTTTTGTCAGTTTCTGTGAATGATCTTCATAGGAAAATGATTCCCATGTTTCATAAGTCAGTTTTTCCAATGTTCCCGGATGATCTTCCGGTTCCTTATACTCTTCTGGAATATATTCCAGTTCGTCCGGTACTGTACCGCTCAAAGTTTCTGTTTTTATTTCTTCTGTTGCCCCACATGCCGACACAAACAATAGCATTCCACCCAAAACCATTGTAACGATCCTTTTTTCACTATCTTTTTTCCTTTTCGCTGTCATAATACACAGAGGTAGTTACCATTCAGCAACTCCCCCTGCTATTGAAATATTTTTTGGAATTTTTAACTAATCAAGATTCTTTCCCAGCTTTTCTGCCTCTGCCTTGCCGGTTGCCATGCCTTTGTACTTCATGCCATACAGTCCGGCAAACCGTTTCATCGTGTATTCACCGGCCTCTAACATCCATTTTTCCGGTGCAGCTCCCTGAAAAAGAAAATACATATCTTTTCCTGCAAGTTCGCTTTCACTTACCAGACCATAGAAACGATCCAGCACATTGCGGACAGCTCCACAGATATTGTGCCAGTATAACGGTGAACCGATCACGATCACATCTGCCTCTTTCATTTTTGCGATCACAGTGCCAAGCTGATCTTCCTCAAAATTCTGTCCGTAACTGTAGATTTTATAATCTGTCAGATTTAATGTTTCATATTCCCTGCCGTTTAACAATACATCTGCAAGGGCTTTCGTATTTCCATTCTTATTTGGACTTCCATTGATAAATAATATCTTCATTACTTCTCCTTTTTCACTCTACATTTTTCTCAATCCAGTTTTCAATATGATCTGCAATTACATCATTATTCAAATCCTGAAACATAAAATGATCATTACCTGTAATTCCTTCTTTCGGCAAATCAACAACCGTGCAGTTTCCACCTTCTGCTGTATACGCATCTGCGAAATCATAACATGCCTGACGCATCATCTGCCACATTCCGGTTGCCTGAAGTGTCTCATCTCCATTATCAATATAATCGCCAAAATACATAGTAATCGGTATATTTTTTTCTGCAACCGCCTTAAAATCATCTGTATCTGCCGCTGGCGCACCACCTGGTTCAATTGCAATGATAGCCGCAATATGTTCTGTATAATTGGCTGCCGTCCAGCCTGGACCTCCACCCTGGGAATGTGTTACCAGAATTGAATTTTTTCCAGTTCTTTCATAAACTTCATCAATTGTTGCTGCTACAGCCTTAGCAACCGTTTCATTATCAAAATCTCCACCCATATCAGACGTCATTCCGGTGTCAGGTGTCATCTGGCGGAAAAACTGATCAATAGAATTTTCATCATTTGGAAACTGGGAGCCTTCGTTTACTACAGATTGTCCATTCTCCCAACGTCCGATACGAAATTGCGTATACCAACGCTGATCCAGTGTTTTTGTGCTGATATCTCCACTCACGGAGGTTGCTCCTGCTTCTCCACGATGTGGTTCATCTATCAAAAATACACTGTGTCCTTTTCTGAGAAACATATCAGACCAGCCTTCCCTTCCATCCGGTGTTGTCATCCATCCCATTCTTGACTGACCATATCCATGCAAAAATACCATAGGCAGACCTGTTTCCTCTTCCGGTATCTGATATAACACATTTGCATGATCTACATGGGCTGTCTGCCCTGCACCTATTTCTTCCCATTGATTTTCCGGGTCAAATTCACCGTCTGATACTATCGTAGTTCCGCCTGCTGAAAATATCCCCTGCTCTGCAATAACTAATGCACCTGATGTTTCACTGCTCACGGCTTCTGTTTCCTCTACCTGTTCAGAAACAGTATTTTCCGCCCGTGTATCTGCCTGCGTATTACTGCCACATCCTGCAAACAGCATTACCGTCATAGCACCGGTAAGAACTGCTGATAAAAATCTTTTTTGTTTCATTGTTTCACCTTTTCCTTTATTTTTTATTCCTGTGTATCAACCGGAGGAACCATTTCTGCATATTTTTTTAAAAGCTCCGGCGTACTTGTATAATAACGCTTGTTTCTGTCAAGTGCGGCAATCTCTGCCATCTCTTCATCATCAAGTGTAAAATCAAATACATCGAAGTTATCTTTAATATGTTCTGGATTTTTAGAACCAGGAATTACAATATTTCCTGCCTGAATATGCCAGTGCAGAATAATCTATGCGGAAGATTTTTTATATTTTTCACCAAGTTTTGCAAACACCTGTTCATTTAAAAGTCCTGCGTCTCCATGTCCTAATGGATACCATGCCTGAATGAACATACCCTGCTCTTTTAAAAATTCTTTCATGTCATTTTCCTGATAATACGGATGGACCTCCGTCTGAAGTACTGCCGGTTTCACCTCACAGATGGAAAGGATTTCTTCTATCTGTTCTTTATTGAAATTGGAAAGTCCGATTGCTTTTACCTTTCCTTCTTTGTAGGCTTTTTCCATAAGTTTATAGCCTGCGATATAGTTTCCTGCCGGCTGGTGGATGAGCAGCAGATCAATATAATCTGTATCCAGTCTTTTCAGTGTTTTTTCCACTGCATTTTCATGCTCATAAAAGGACGGCCACAATTTTGTTTCCAGAAAAATTTCTTTCCGGTCAAGCCCTGATTTTTTCATCGCACGTCCAACTGCTTTTTCATTCATGTAAACATTTGCGGTATCTACCAGACGGTATCCATCTTTTAAAGCACTAAGAACTGCTGCCTCCGCGTCCTTCGGTGATAAACGGAATGTTCCGATTCCTGCCATTGGTATTTTAACTCCATTATTTAATACTGCGTATTCCATTCTTACTTCCTCCATATCTGTTATTTTTCTACCTTCGAACCACCAAAAACCTGTGACATTGGGATATTATCTAGCATTTCATCAATTTCTTTTATCTCATCCATTCTGTCAGTTTCTCATTCTCTCTGATTCCTTCTTCTGAAAACTGCGGCATGACCTTGCGGTAATCACCTGTTTTTTCAAACTGTGTATTTTGATCATATTTTCCGGTTAAAAATCCATTTGCCAACGGAGAAAATGCTACAAAACCAATGTTTAATTCTTCCAGTACCGGAAATAAGGTCTCATAATCCCGGTACATCATGGAATAACGGTTCTGAATTGCTGTGACCGGACAGATTTTATGTGCCCGTCTTATGATTTCTTCATTTGCTTCTGACAGTCCCCAGTGTGTGATTTTTCCCTGCTCTATCAGCTCCTTCATCGCACCTGCTGTCTCTTCAATTGGAACTTTCTCATCAATACGGTGAATATAATACAAATCCAGATCTTTTCCCAGTATTCTCTTATCCAAAATTCCACCTCTTCTTCCACGAACAGGTCCGCGCAAAAATGTGCAGACCTGTTTTTCTGTTGACATTTATCTTGTTTTCAGTATAAAAGAAAATACGTGAAAGAAGAAGTTTCTCTTCGTTTTGCAGTTTATACCTTTCGGTTAATTCATGATCATAGAACATTCGCAGCATATGCATTCTATTGTTTATTCTTTATCCTCGATCGTGATCACCGGCACTTTCTTTTTGTCCCTGCGATATAACAAGATCACTGCTATCTCTGCCAGAACCCAGAGAATTGCAAGAACTGCATCGACCACATAAATCGTCTGTAACCATTCTGGAATTGTTCCCGGAACATAGTTCTCATAAGCACTGCTGTTCACTGTCGTATATAAAATATTTTTTACAGCATTCCGCATTGCGATTACAGAAGTTGCACTTAAATCTGTCATAATTGCTTCATTACCCGCAGTTCCAAGCATCATATCCGTACCGCCTCTCACTGCTCTGTCTGCATCCATGTATCCATAGTTTCCAAAGTAATCAGAGATCACCATACCTTTGAATCCCCATTCACCGCGCAATACGTCCTTCAGCAATGATGCACAGCTTCCTGCCCACTCAGTTCCAATAAAATTATAAGAGGTCATCACTGCAATTTTTCCATCTGGATAACTTTTTACTGCTTCCTCAAATGGTTTTAAATAAATCTCTCTCATTGCCTGTTCTGTTGTCCATGTAGTAAGAAAAGCATTCCGGTTGATTTCCTGTTCATTTAATGCGAAATGTTTGATAAATGGGTACATGCCGCTTTCCACAGCTCCTTCTACCTCTCCCTTTGCCATTTCCGCACTTAAAAGGCTGTCCTCTGAATAATACTCAAAGTTACGTCCACCGAAAGTACTCCTGTGCATGTTCATAGATGGTGCATACCATCCTGTTACATGATAATCTGAAAATTCTTCGCCCATTGCCTTTGCATATTCCACTGCAAGGTCTGTATTCCATGTCTGGGCAAGAATAATTTGCGAACAATAACCGGTTCCAAATATACCGAGTGTACTTGAATTCACACCTGCCGGTCCATCCGTATCAAGGATTCTTATTTTTCCAACAGAATCTACCGCTGCATTCTGATGACCACCAAACGCGATCAGATTCACCATCTCATCTACTGTAATCTCATCAAGTAATGATTCCCATCGCTCGTCATCATAATCGGCTCCTCTTAAATCGAATACTTCCAATCCATTATCTGCTCCTGTAACCGGCATTTCATCATCCGCATTGTCATATGCTGTCGGATCATAGGTTCCATTTCCATAAATGGTTCCATCCAGTTCAAAATCGGTCGGTGCAGCGGTTGCTTCACTGTAATTTGCAAATCCATTTTCTCTGGAAAGATAAGTCACATTTCCCTCAGCAAATTCAAACTTATTGTCTGCAACTTCAACATCTCCATTGTGTTTCTTATTTTCATCATAAACAACCGTTTCAGGAACATTATATGTCTTTGTATCTACTACGGTATGACTGTCTGTTCTTAGGCTGATCTCATAATCCCCCTGCTCTAATACGTAGTATCCTGTTCCATATGTATCATAAGATGCCATATCTTCTGTATCGAATGTGAGTGTTACTGTCTCTGACTGACCTGGCTCTAAAAGGTCTGTTTTGTCAAAAGCTGCCAGATTCACACTCGATTTTTCGATTCCGCCATTATAATAAGGTGGGTTATAGTATAATTCTACAACATCTTTTCCTGCCGTATCTCCTGTGTTTGTTACAGTGACATCCACACTGATACTGTCATCAGAAACCTGTAATTCTCCCATCGACTGTTCAAAGGTCGTGTAACTTAATCCATAACCAAAAGGATACAATACTGTATCATCATAATTGATCAGTCCTTCCTCTGCTGCAGTCTCATAGAACCTGTATCCCACATAAATTCCTTCTACATAATCTACAAACGATACAATTCCATCTGCTCTTTCCCATGCTTCTTTTGCCGCATCAGAAACATCACTTGTATTGGTATAAGCAAAATGACCAATATTATTAATATATGGTGCACTGTTTAAATCTTTCAGCCATGTATCCGCTGTCTTTCCGGAAGGATTGACTTCTCCGGCAATAATATTTCCCAATGCATTAAATCCTGTCGCACCGGCACCGGCACAAAGCAATACGCTCTTAATCTGGTCATAATCATTTGTCCAGCCAAGCTCCATTGTATTTGCTCCGTTGTATACAACAATGACATTGTCAAACAAACCACATACCATATCCACAAGGTCTTTTTCTGTTTTACTTAATTCCAGATAAGACTGTCCGGCTTCAAAATCATCATATTTTGTAGAATTATTGGTATAAGTTCCTTTCGTGTATTTTGTTCCGATCTCCATTGTAGAACCATCCATGATCGGCCCCATATCTTCTGGAAGGTCGGTTCCCTCACCTCCGGTTCTGGAAAAAACCAGCACTGCTACATCTGAAAATTCTTTTGCCCTGTCAAGTACTTCCTGCGGATAATCGGCAACAGGAATTTCCGGAAGTGTCCAGTCCTGTCCGTTATTGATACTGATAACCGGTCTGTCTGCCCTGTAATTCACATACATATCTGACAATTCACTGTTTGTCTCAAATCCGGCATTTTGAAGTCCCTGTAAAATACCGATAGCTGTTGTAGTATCAACGGTTCCGGAACCCGTTCCTCCATAAATCGGATTCGTTGATGCCCAGCCAAATACATTGATCTTCTGAGGTGCAATCGGAAGAAAAGAATCATTATTTTTTGTCATAACCACTCCTTCATCCGTTACCGCCTCAATCACTCTTTTTGAATTTTCTTCATGCGACGGATCAAGTGTTCCTTTATCTGCCAATACAACATTTAATGTGTTATACAAGGTTCCTGTCACTGCAATATTTAACGTGATCACAGTAACCAGTAAAAAAGCAAGAACCGATTGCACACGAAACAGACGTCTTTTGCTCCTTTCCATCTTCCTCACGGCTATGATCACAACGATCATTGCAATGAGCGCAGCTGCGATTATGATAAGATGTGCTCTCATCATGTTAATAACACTTATGACATCTTCCCATGCCACTTCTACATTTCCCATAAGTCTTTCTCCTTTTCTGATTTATTTTGTTGTACTGACTATAACAAAAAAAGAACCGGAAATGTCCATTTTGGTTTTCCTGGTTCTTTTTTAGGTAAAGTTGGTATTATTTTTCTGGATAAAAAATGATATCTGTCAAAAAACGTTCTTTTTCCGACCGCATAAAAATGGTTCCATGATATCGTTCCACAATATATCGTATACTTTTCACTCCGAAACCATGATAATTTTTATCCTCTTTTGTTGTTTCTGGCAATCCATCAGAAAAAACAATCTCATCTTTGCAATAATTCTCACTGTGGATATGTACTCCATGATTTTGTATCTTTATACTCACACTGATGATCCTTTTTTCTTCGTCCGCTTCTTTTATGACACTTTCAATCGCGTTATCCATCAGATTTCCAAACAGGGCATACACATCGGTTGTATTCATAAAATTCAACAGTTTTCCATCTACCATAGTGCTCAGCTTGATATTATATTCTGTACAAAGAAGGCTTTTCTCTGTCAATACAAGATCTAATGCTTCATTTCCTGTCTGAAAAATATTATCATAAATTGTGAGTGTATTTCTTACATCTTCAATATACTTTTTCTGCTCCTCGCCGTCCTCTATTTTGGGAATTTTGGAAATCCTGTATTTTAAGTCATGACATTTTATATTGATAATATCAATCGTTTCTTTCGACAGTTTCTGTTTTTCCCCCATATTTTTTATCATTTGCTCCATTGTCTCTTTTTCCCGTAGGATCTGATTCTGTCTTGACATAGAATAAGCCATAAAAATTGCAAGGAAACAGCACACAATTGCATATAATTTGCAGAATACATTTTGCAGCAGGGCACTTTCTCCCCGAAACATCCTGCTGTCTACTAACACACTGTTCACCACTACAATAAACAGGATCACAAGTGACAGCAGAATCATCCGGATATCCCTGCTCTTATGTTCTGCCTTTCCTTCGTAACGCCGCACGATTGTCCAGTAAATTACAATGGAAACGATCAGATACGGCAGCAGCCGGATCAGCAGGAATTCCCAGAATACTGAAAATTCAATCCCTGTAAGTTCAACAATGATTGTAACAGCTGCGTATGAAATATGCTGTGTTGCATAACCACAGACACCTGAAAATAATAATTCTTCCCGCTTTTCGTCAAAACACAAATTCATCGTGATAAGACTGTAAACAAACATACAGCTGTAATATATAATTGAAATGAAAGGATTTTCACTCGGAATCCCTGCTAACAGGTAAAAGGTTGTCAGTGCCAGACCAAAGTATAAAACTATCCCAAGTAAAATTCTCCAGAAAAAATATTTTTTCCGTTTTAATCCAAATGTATAAATACTTTCCGTGATCAGAAGCTGTAAGGAAAATCTTATACAGGATATCATGTGCATTCCTGTCATGAAAAATCACCTCCAAGATATCGCATAAAATCTTCTTTGAACTCTTTCTTCCGCTGTCTGCTGATAGGAAGCTGTATCTCATCAATCCATACCGTATCTTTTTCCAGCTTTGAAACACATTTCAAATTTACCAGACAGCCATTAATGCATTTGGAAAATCCTTCCTGACTCAACTCCTTTTCCACATCTAACATCGTTCCTCTTGCCTGTAAATTTCCCTTTGTGGTATGGAACACAAGATAATTTTTATCTTTTTCTACATAAAGGATCTGAGAAGAACCAATCCTCATCATTTCTCCATTTCCATGAACCACAACCATTTTTTCTTTATTTAAATTTAAATACCGGAGTGCTTTTTTCAGTTTGTCCACAAACACATAATAGCTGATCGGCTTTACAATAAAGTCCACTGCATCCACTTCATAACCATGGATTGCATACTGCGCCATATTCGTCACAAAAATAATTTTTATACCAGTATCTTTTTCCCTCAGTTTTCTTGCTGCTGTCATTCCATCCATATGCGGCATTTCTATATCCAGAAATACCACATCCAGATTGCCTTCATACTCTTCTAAAAACTGAAGTCCATCGGAATATTCTTTCACACAGATTTTCGTCTGTTCTTCTTTCTCATACCGGCAAATAAACTGCCTGATCAATTTCTGATGTTCTTTATCATCATCCACTAATCCGATTCGAATCATAATCCATCCCCTTATAAAGAATCACTTTTTCTCAATCGTACTACAAGTATAGTATGTAATAAATACAAACAGCCCCATAATCGCAATATAATCCAGAAGAAACCAGATCAGATTTTCTCCAAAATCAAAAAACACAAAATGTGAGATCAAAAACAAATATTCGGGAATCCTTCTTTTCCAGAAAGCATAAATTCCATAACACGCGACCGCAGCTGCGATACCCCGTGCCACCCATATTAGTTTCTTATGATTTTTACTATCTTTTTTCATTGCTTTTCCTGCCATGCCTACCATCATATTCCAATGCATCCCAAGGTGTACCGACATCAGAAGAAATCCCCAGTACGCACAGAGCATATGGACATTTCTCGCCAGATTGGCTGCTCCCTTTATCCTGACAAACTTAAATACATAATTGGATAAAATGATACCGCTTAACATAGAGCCTGCCATACAGAGCAAAAGAAGTACAACCAGAATTGTCTGCATTCCCCTGCGCATGGTGTATTTTCCTTTCCGCAGATTTCCGGTCCATTTTCTGTTTAAAACATGATGCACCACAAAAAGAAAGAACATCACCATTCCAAGCCATTCATGCGCTGCATCACCGATTAGCTCGAATGACATGAGAAACAGCAGCGAAATTGTCATAAGCACATCAACTGCTATTTTGATTTTAAATTTTCTGTTCATTGTAATCCTCAATTTTTCCTGTTTTATGTGTTACTGTTCTCTTCCCAGAAACTTACCGCATGGTCGATCCATCCTTCTGCGACCGTTCCATCTCCCAGTCCAAAACCATGGGAAAGTCCCTTAAACACCTCCACTTCGGCATTTGTTCCAGCACTTTCCAACCTCGCAATATAATACTCCACACTGCGGTAAGAAGCAATATTGTCCTTCGTACCAACACACGCATAAGTGGGCGGCTCATTTCCAGTTACCTGTGTCAGTCCCGTGTACTGCATAATGACTGCTGCCGGTGCCGGATACTTCTGTATCATCCGCTTCTGGTTCTGATACTGCAGAAAATGTGTTTTTTGCACTCTGCTCTCCACATCCTGATAACAGAAATGAAACACCTATAAGCAGGAATATCTTTCTTACCTGATTTCCTATCTTCATGAATTTTATGAATCTCCTTTTTCTGATGCTTTCAATAGGTATTTACAATAATTTATAATTTTGCATCTTCTGACAACATTATTATAGAAAAAACGGAACCTCACAAGAAGTCCCGTTTTGTTATGCAGTATAAACCTGCCGGTTATAAGTATTCATGAAAATGTTATCCAAAAATACAGTGATCTTTCGTTTTCCTACAGACTCTGCAGCAGCCCGTCCAGTCCCTGTTCCTCATAAATGCCCTTATAATAAGCCACTTCCTCTTTGATCACCTGATCAATGACCTGCATACCGAGCAGTTCCACCGGAGCTTTGTCGTCCGTCATAATGTAGTCACCACCGTCATACTGCGTGCTTGTATCCGCAACTGCAAGCATCATATTCTGCAGATCTGCATTTGCAAGATTTCCTGCATTATTTTTCAGTGTATCGAGCATATCTTCTTGATTAGATGCAAAAAGTTCCCGGTTTGTAGAGCCTTTCACATCTGCTGTGTAAACGGTTCCAAACACAGAAGCAATCGTGTCCGCGAGATACTGGTTAATGTTTCCCTCGCCACTTCCGCGCATGTTCATATTTACAACCATCACACCATTTTCAGTCAGATGATCTTTTACCATATTGAAAAATTCTACCGACGACATCTGGAAAGGGATTGTGATATCCTGATAAGCATCCACCATAATGACGTCATACTTTTCATCAACCGCCTGCAGATAAGCTCTTCCATCATAGGTTGTGACCGGCACATCCTCCGGCAGAGAAAAATATTTTCTGGAAAGGTCTGTGATCTTCTCATCAATCTCCACTCCTTCGATTGCCATATCGCCAAAATACTTTCTGCACTGTGTCGCATAAGTTCCGGTTCCCATGCCAAGGATCAGTACCTTCATATCAGAGGGTGCTTTGTCCGAAACCATAAGCGGCGCTGCCATCGCGTAATCATAGTACATACCGGTCAGACCGCCCTCTTTCATGTACACAGACTGCACTCCGAAAAGGACATTTGTGGAAAGTACCACACGCTTGTCTGTCTCAGACACCTGCAAATAGTTGTAAATCGATTCCCCTTCGTAGGTCAGGTCATTCTCCCAGAATGCAAAAGAATCTGAATATCCCAGTGCACAACAAAGTGCAAAAATTACGACTGATACAATTACTTTCTTTTTTCCAGTGTGACTCCCAATGAAGTATACAACAGACAAAGCAAGTAAAATTCCTGCAAAAATAAGGAATGTAATGGAAGTTCCGACTGCCGGTATGGAGATAAAAGTTGGCACGAACGTTCCGATAATGCTTCCGATCGTATTGAATGCACCTAACGTTCCGACCGTCTGTCCGCTGTCATCCAGACTGTCCACCGAATATTTTACGAGGGACGGTGTGACGGTTCCAAGTAAAAATAACGGAAATACGAAGATCACCATACACGCCACAAACGCTGCGACAATCAGGAAATTATTGCTCACCGTAAAAATGAGCAGTGCAGAGATTCCAAGTACAATGTATTTTCCGACAACCGGAATCAGTGCAATCCAGATTGCTGCGATCATGATCCTTCCATACAATTTGTCCGGATTTGGTGACTTGTCCGCACTTTTTCCACCATAAATATTGCCAAGTGCCATCGCAATCATGATCGTTCCAATGATGATTGTCCACACGATCTGTGAAGAGCTGAAATACGGTGCCAGAAGACGGCTCGCGCCAAGCTCCACTGCCATGACAGACATTCCTGCGAAAAATTCTGTCAGGTATAAAAATAATTTATTTTTTAAAATTCCCGATTGTTTCATACGTCTCCTATTCCTCCACTCCTGTTAATTTTATCAGCTTTTCTTTTGTAAAATGATTAAATACCGCAATAATCCTGCCGACTACGACCATTGCAATTATGGTTCCGATACCGATTCCATGCAATTTCCCACTGCCCACCAGGCTTATTATGACCGTGATCGTGACGCAGGTCACATCCACACAGTTTTTCGTAAATCCGATGCTTTTATGGATACAGTCTGCGATCGCCTGCACAATCCCATCGCCAGGGTTTGGGACAATTCTCATGTTTAAAGACAACGCTGCTCCGATTCCGGTTAAGATTAATGCCAACGCCAGAACCAGCAGACGGATTCCAAACAACACAGCCGCATTTTTTCCCTCTGCCTGAATGTCTGGAACCATAGCTGAAAACAGATTCAGAAATCTTGTAAATACAATACTCAATGGAATCTGCAAAAAATCCATCAGAAAAATCAGTTTTGCATCTGTTTTTTCCGCATGCTTTAATATCTCATTACTGTGTTTTTTCTGTCGTTTGATGCGGATCGCATGCAGGATCATTTCGGTCAGTACAAAGAAGGCATATAACGCCAGCGTTGTGTTTCCGAAATTGTGCCCCGAAATCTCTGATACAGCATACGATATGGAAATGATCGGCGATACACCAAGTCCTGCCTTTGTGTTCAATGTGAGTCCCATTGCAAGAACTAATAAGCCAAGGATATATACCAGTGCCCGATATCCAGTTTCTTTTGTTCTCATCACTGCTTTAAACCTCTTTCATTTTTATATCAAGGCTATTATAAAACATTTTATTTAAAATTGTCTCTACTATATCGTACGATTTTTGTATATTTTTTCATTCAAAAAACACCTGAATTTTTCCCTTCATATTACAGGAAAAACAGGTGCTTTTGAAATAACTATGTAATTTTATCTACTTCCTGCATGATCACATTTCTGACACTGTGTCATCGTATTCTCCGTATCTTCCCTGTAAAAAATACCGGCTCACTGACAGATACTCTGCAAAATCAGGACAACGGATTTTCCCTTTTCTGTCAGCGAATACTCTACCCTTGGCGGAATCTCATCATAAGATTTTCGCTCGACGATCTCATCTGTAATCATCTCTTTTAATGTTGCAGCAAGAACTGCATCTGTAATATTATACATTTCTTTTCTGATCTGACTGTAACGCAGTGTTTCCTTCGCTGCAAGTACACAGATAATTCTGGATTTCCACTTACCTCCAAAAATTGCAAGTCCATACTCTAATGGACAGCGGATATCGTCTTCTAATTTTTTCTTATACATATAGTTTCACACACTTTCTTCATTTACACATAATAATAAGCACAAACTCTATATTTTCATAGAATCTGTGCTTATTATAGCTTAGTATTGTTCCTTTTTGAAGTAACTATGAAATTAAATAGCGGATTACAATTCTTTCTTGTTATCTGCACCAGGTGTTGTCACAATGACTTTTTCAGGAGTAATGATGAGTGCTCCCTTTGCTGTAGCTGCGCCGTTGAACATTTTTTCTACCATTGCTTTGAATGTCTCATCAACATCATATGGTACTTGACTATGCCTCCCTTGTCCATTCCATTACAAGCGGATCCTCTGCAAGCCCTCTGGTGCGTACTGTCAGTGCCTATGTGCAGGAACACCTTACAGAAAATATTACAGCAGATGGAATCGCACAGTCACTTTATCTGTCGCCAAATCACCTTTCCTCCAGATTCCACCGGGAAAGCGGCATGACTTTAAGAACCTTCATCAATCAGCAAAGAATCAGTAAAGCAAAAAATTATCTGAAAAATACAGACCGCTCTATTTTAGATATCAGCACCTTTTTGGGATTTTCACCACAGGCCTATTTCCAGAATGTATTTAAAAAATAACCGGTATGACGCCAAAAGAATATCGGGAGAGGCGGTAAACCTCTCCCGATATTCTTTACGCTTGGATGATTTCAAAATAATGTCAGTTGCTCGTAAGTCTGTTCTTTCATTACAGCTTCAACAAACTCTTCAAGCCTTTTTTTATCTTCAATAACGGATATTTGTCCCGCTTCTTCTAATTTTCTGTTTCCTGACGACAGCTCTACTAATTTATGATAATAACAGGCAAGCCTTTTATATTGATTTTGGGCAAACTCAACTGTATGCATTGTACCACTTTGTTCTTCTGCCTCAACAATTAAAACTCCATCACTTAAGCCACTTTGCAGCCTGTCCCGGCGCACATACTGATATTTTTTTACCGGTGTACCAACTGGATACTCACTTATCAGACATCCATCCTTCATCACTATTTCATCTGCAAGCTTCTGATTGGATTTTGGCAGTATATCATCCAGACCTGCTGGCAGAATTCCTATACATCTTCCCCCACCGGCAATAGTTCCTTTTAACGCCTCTGTATCACAGCCAAGTGCAAGACCATTTACAACATTCACATTCTTTTCTGCCAGATATTTTCCTGTATCATAGGAAATCTTTCTTCCCTTCAGCGAACATTTCCTGCTTCCGATCACAGCAATATTATGATATTCATTTATAATTTCAATATTTCCTCTATAATATAAGAGAACTGGTCTGTCAGTTATCTTTTTTAATGTATTTGGATACCACTCATCCTCTACCGTACAATATTCTATTCCCATGTTTTTCCACTTGTTTTTATTCATTTCCGCATAATTTAAAATATCTGTTTCTTTCTGGGAATACATATTCTTCATTTCTAAATTGCCTTTCCTAATGCAAACATTTCTACTTGTTTTGCACCTTTTTCTTCCTAAAATTTAGCATTAATTTCATGCACAATACAATACGATTCTATCATTCTTTCTTATTCTTTTTCATTTCCAGTAATTTTTCATTCATGCTCTGTGCATCTGCACGGTCACTCAGATAACTGATGGTATTCACAACAGCATAGACTGCAATAATGAGAACTTCCATAAAAAGTACCATGCTAAAATTCTGGAAACTGAACCACTCAAATATTTTTCCAAGCCCTAAAACTGCAATGTTCACAAAAATAAAATATAATAACTGTCTGGCAAACATTCCCTTTTTTGACAGCTCCTTCGATGCATCTGAGTCAAACATAAGAACCGGAACTGAACACACCGCTGAAACTGCCAATATCTGCCAGAGTATCTTTACACTGATCTGTGCATCAAATCCCTCGAAAACAGAAATAAAAACTGCTGCCGCCATCAATACTCCAAACGTGATTTTGCCAAATATATCCATCAACATTTTTAATTTCTCTGCCATCTCTTCATACCTCTTTTACAATCCAAGCCGTTCTTTTAAAACAGGCACATACTGTCTTGAAATAATCGTCTTTTCGCCATTGTCTAATACTGCCTCAAAACGTCCGCCAAAAGCTGGCGATAAGCTTTTTACTTTGTTGAGATTTAAAATCGCAGACTTTGACGCCCGCATAAACGATTCAACCGGAAGCATGCCCTCAAGTGTATACAATTTCTCTCTCACTTCGTAAACCTCTTTTTTGCAGCAGGCAAACACTTTGTTGTCGACCGTCTCAAAATAGTAGATTTCATCCGGCTCTAGCAGATGAATACCATCCTCGTTATGTCCTGCGATCTTGGTGTTTCCCTGTTTTAATTTCTGGAGCAGATTTTGTATATCCTCGCTTAAATTCTGGCATTTTATAATGATCTCATCCTCTTCACCGGGGATTGTATCCAGTATGGTGATTTTCATCGGGATTCTCCTTTTGATGCAATTACTAAATACAGAATACCAAGAATTACGATACTTGTCACCATAATAAATATCATCTGGTCAACATTCACGACATGTCCAGAGAAAACCGGATTACAATCTAAGGAATCCCCGATTGCCGTCACAACCTCATCCGGAAAGCCATTCGCCGACATCTCCTCAAAGATTCCACGCAGCATATGGTTTTTCAGCAAAGAAGTCCCGTAAGTGCCCGGCAGAATTGACAATACTTTCTGCAGTCCGGTGTCGAAATTGGAGATTGGCATATACGCACCGCATATAAATCCATAACCGGCACTCACGATCGTTCCGACTGCCGACATCTGCCCCTGCGTTTTCAGCGGATAACAGATGATGCTTGAGAGTGCACAGCCAAATAATACCAGAAGGATCTCATCCAAAATCACCCAAAGTACATCCGTCACGCTCATGTACCAGCCCATTTTGCACATATAGATAAGGCAGACGACCAGTGCCAGTCCGTTGACCATCAGGGAATTGAGTAATGTTGAAAGAAAATATCCCAGAAAAATCACAGATTTTTTCACTGGAGACACATTAAAATCTTTTCTCGCACCGTTCGCAAGATCCTGCACCATCGTCAGGTTCACGCAGAATGTCACTGTGATACAGCTCACAGACAAAAGTGCCGCCGCAAGCTGTGCCGCCACCGTTCCGTTGATCAGTTTGTCAGAAATCTGTACGGTATCCGGCAATGCAGACAAAAAGGAATCTTTATATACATTTGCAAGGAATGTTGCATATAAAACAATCAGAATTACCGGTGTAATCAGGGAAGAAAGAAACATCCCTCTGTCCCGGAAGAAAAGTTTTCTGTTTCTGCTTATCAGAGCTGTCATCGTTCTCATTCGCGCCCACCTCCTAAGGTTTTGCCTGTCACTGCAAGGAAAACATCATCCATACCGCCTTTTACAACCTCATAATCCTGAAACAATTCCTGATGCTCCACGATCAGTTTCGTTGCTTCTGACGTATTATCTACTTTTATCTGGTAACCATCACGTACTTTCTTATAATTATAATGTAAAGACTTAATTTGTGCTTCGGTTACACCATAAACAGAAATCGTGTCCTGCACATACCTGTTTTTTAACTCGTATGGTGTTCCTTCCGCCACAATACTGCCTTTGTCGAGAATCACCACATACGCGGCATTTGCAGCCTCTTCCATGTAGTGGGTTGTCAGAAAAACGGTCATCTGCTCCTCTATGCGGAGTTTTTCGATCACATTCCAGATCACCTGCCTCGTCTGCGGATCCAGCCCGGTAGTCGGCTCATCTAAAATAAGGATCTCCGGTCTGTGGAGCAATGCCCTCGCTATGTCGATTCTTCTTCTCTGACCGCCGGATAATTTTGTGACCGGGCGGTTTAAATAGTCGCCAAAGTCCAATATGTCCAGCAATTCCTGTAATCTTTTTTCAAACGCCTGTCCTGTAATACCATAGAGAGCTGCCCTGCTCTTTAAGTTTTCTTTTACAGTGAGCGGCTTATCAAGCACACTGTCCTGAAAAACTACACCAATCAGCCGCTTTGTCTGTTCTCCCGCTCTTTGGTTATCGATTCCTTTGATCTGTACCGTTCCGCTGTCCTTGGATAACTGTCCGCAGAGAATTGAGATCGTCGTGCTTTTTCCTGCACCGTTCACACCTAAAAAGGCGAACAGTTCGCCTTTTTTCACACAAAAGCCCAGATCCCTGACTGCTTTTACATCACCGAAGGTTTTATTTAAATGTTCAATACGGATAATATCTGTGGATTCATATTCGTTCTGCATATTGCACTCCCCTTTTTTTGTTATATCACTTAATCGAAATTGCTGGACAAAAATAACTTTACCGCTTTTTCTCTCTGATCATGGTATAACATAATCTGTTTTTGAAATCTACAGGGGATGCAGTAAGCTGCGTTTTAAGATAGGTAAGTTGTATTATTCTGCTATGTAAACCAAAAAGAGACTCTACACTAAGTGATAATTCACCCATGTTGTGTCTCCTTTTGCCTATTTTTATCAAAGTAAATCATTTTCTGTAGAGTTACAATTATTGTCTTTTCTTTGTTCCCAGAAAAGCAATGTCTGTAGCTCCATCATATATCATCAAATCTTTTGGGGACACTATTATTTCATCTAAATACATAAATATATCTCCATAATATTCTAAAATAGTAGATGAAAATCTCAAAATTATATATCAGCCTTCACATGAATTTTTTTATTATTTTGTAATGAAAAATAAAACGGACACAAACCCATTTCGATTTATGTCCTTTCCATTATCTTCTCTTTTTATAATTGTAAATTGTTTCATTTATGATTCCAGTACACCTCCTATATAGATACCATTTTTGTTGTATACTGTTATCATTTATTATCTTAATCCTTTTGAAGTATTTATTATAAATTATCTTAAATTGGTCAATATAATATCTATTTCAATTTCTTTCTGACCATCATCAATGCAAAGCCAAGCAGGTTCTGTCCTCTCCATAATGACGGTTCCAGACGCTTTGGATCTGTCATTGACAGCCCGATCCCCCATACTTTATCTTTTACAGCACATTCCGCCAGAAATGCATCACCTGTGTTAAGTAATGCATCACTTAGTTCTTGATTCTGGGAAAATTTCTCTACCAATCCCTCATATACTATTATCTGACGCATTCCACTCCAGATTTGATCATTATAGTTTGATACAAGACGCCCAAGTTCTTTAATTCTTGTAACATCATCCGTCTGCAATATCTGCTTTGCAATTGTTTCATCATGGAAACACATTGCCTTGCCGTACATCATATATTGTTCCATGGATGAAAACTCAATACCATTTTTCGTAAAATTTGATAAATACCAATTACTTAAAAATCCATATTCTTCTGTTGGATTATGAAAACCAATAACTTTTTCCATACTATCTCCACCTTCCAAACTACAAACTCAAGCATAAATAACTCAATTTATTATAACACAGAATCACAAATCTGCCATATATTTAATCGAACTACAAGTAACATAAAACGCACAGCCTGTCAAAAAACAATCTGTGCGTCTACCGTCATCTGCCGATATTTACTTTTAATATTATTCCATATTCAAACTTCTAACCTTACAGATCACGCTGCATTTCTTTTGTATGAAATTCTACACCAGCTTACTCAGCCTGCGCATCCGAAACACTGACCTTATGGTCATACCATTTTCCTTTTGTGCCGATCAGTGCAAGGTCGAACTCTTTCTCTAATGCTTCTACCGGAACGTCAAAAGCATATACTTCCTCTTTGGAACCATCAGAGTATGTAACTTCTTCTGTTGTTGGCTGGATCAGTTTTGCTCCATCCTTCTGTGCATCTTCTGCAGTTCCTAAGAAAAGATTTACAATGTTCTGGGATGGCATTACGATGTGGAGTGTCATTTTTCCGTTTTTTACCGTAAGTGTTCCACGTCCGTCATATGCTTCATTTACATGAAACATGCTGCTGTCGGTATCGAATTTTGCAGAGTAGGTTCCATCTGCAAGGATATCACTGTCTGCAGATGCTGTTGTTGCGATATCCCCAAGAGAATCGATGGCTGCTTTGGTATGTGCTGCATAAATCTGCTGAATCGCATCGATCTCACCAAGTCCTGCGATTTGACAGTCCACGCTTTCAAAGTTTCCACTTGCAACAAACTGGCTCTTCCAGGAATCGTCATCATCGCCAGCCATATCGTTGTTGGCGTGATCTCCGGCTACGACCATTAAAGGACGAAGGATCACTTTTGTATATCCTGCTTCTTTTACTGCTGAGATCACGTTCTCACATGCTGTCTCTTCCGGCTCACCTTCTACTGTTCCAATAAATACGTTGTCATAACCTAATTTTTCCATCTGGGCAGCCATCTGGCTATAGCTTACTTTTGCAGTGTGGGAAGTACCATGTCCCATGAATACAAATGCTGTACCATCTTCTTTTGCTGCCTCTAAGGAATCAAAACCTGCGGTTTTTACTGCCTCTGCTGTGATAGCTTCTGCAACGGCTGCTTTGTCTTCATTGACAACAGTTGCGTCACTTCCAACTTCGCCAAGTAACGGTTCAGCGATCGTAACTGTCTCAAATTTATCTTTGTATCCATCTAATGCATCTACGAGTTCATCATACTCTGCACCATGCATTAAATGAGTTGGCTGTACAACGAGATTTTTTACACCATTTTCTACTGCTCTGTCGAGTGCCTGTTCTACATTGTCAATTTTTTCACCATCTCTTGCCTGTACATGGTTGATGATGATCTGAGCTGTGAAAGCTCTTCTTACAGACCAGTCCGGATTTGCTTCCTGCAGTGCTTTTTCCACACCACCGATATCCTCTGCCCTGCTGTCATTGAAGGATGTACCAAAGCTTACAACTAAGAGCTCGTTCTCACCAATTCCGTCCTCATTCAAAGGATCATCCTTGGATGCATCTCCTGTATCTCTTCCGAAATAATCCGGGTCAGCATTTTCTCCCTCAACAAGTTCCTTCTGTGCATCTGTCAGCTTGTCCCATGCTGCTTTTGCTGCTGCACACTGCTCATCTGTGTTCTCATTTTTGGTCTGCACATAGATGGCATCGATGAGTGCTGCAACTTCGTCTGCTGCGGCCTGATCATCGACCTCTTCACTCTCTGTCTCAGCAGTTGTTTCTGTCTGTGTCTGTGTTGTCTCTGTCTCTTTCTTGCTTCCGCATCCTGTAAAAAGGGCTGCTGTCATTGTAAACGCAAGAACAAGTGCAAGTGTTTTTTTCTTCATTTTTTTCTCCTCTTTGTGATTTACTTCTGCTTCATAGAGATCTGTACACAAAGAAAAAATATTATGCCCTATCTTTTATAATACGGCAAAAAAAATCTCCGGTCAGATGTCCTGAACGGAGTAAAAAGTCAATGAAAATCAGGCTTTTTGTCAGAAAGCCCTCTAAACAGTACGACCAATTACTCGTGATCTGGGAATTCATTTCCCTGTACCAGACGATTGGCAGGTTTCCTGGCTGAAAGATCCTCATACAGATTCTGCCTTCCCAGTGCCATGCACCAGTGGCTTTCCATGCGGAAAAAGAATCTGCACTCCCTTATCACAGTGACGAGATCGTACAGGAATCACACCTGTTTCCCTTTTAACCAGTCTGGTCTTAACAAAACCGGCTGGCACCAACTGTCTTCTCTATGAAACTGTCATTTTTTTACGCTTCCACACCGCATGAATGATATAGCGGTCTAAGCCTTATCCATGTTAGCACACCCATGTTTTTTTTGCAATCTCAAATGTGTTTTTCTGTTCTTTCCAAAAACCATTTCACAAACTTTGGATCTGACGGATAATACAGATGTGGAAAGCCCCAGAAATGATCGTCCGATGCATGAATGCACTTCCAGCTTCTTCCGGTCACCGGTTTTGTGGCAATGCAATCCTCTCCATTCGCTGTGCTGTCGAAATAGTGGAACTCATGCGCCTTTATTTTTTCCGGTTCCGGTCTTTCCGCTGTTCCCTTCTCCGTGAGTCCTTGCGGCAGCTGTACCTCCACATAGCCAAACCGTACCAGTTTTCCCATGTACTGACACTCTGCCGGGATCACGCCTGCCATTTGATAAGTTGTTCCCTCCCTGTCCGTGAGCGTGTCATGCAGATACATAAATCCCCCACATTCTGCCAGGGAAGGTAACTGCTGTTCCAACGCTTCTTTGATTGATTTCCGCATGCTCTCATTTTCTTCAAGCTGCTTAGCGTATAATTCCGGATAACCGCCGCCTAACAGTAAGCCATGAATGTTTTCCGGAAGCTTCTCATCATGCATCGGTGAAAAAAATACCAGCTCTGCTCCATAGTGTTCCAGCATTCTTAAGTTGTCACGGTAATAAAAACAGAATGCTTCGTCTTTTGCCACAGCGATTCTAGGCGATATTGTATTTGTATCAGAGTTTCCTATATCATATAGTTTATTTTTTTCATTGGAGATTGCTTGCAAAAAAATTTTAACTTTCCCAGATGCTTCTTTTTCTTCCAAATTTTTTTCTGGCTTCATTTCATTTTCTTGCTCTATTTCATCTTCTAGTTTTGTTTCATCATCTTCTACAGTTTCTTCTTTCTCTCGCAAAGCGCATTCCGCAATCCCGATCATCGCATCGACATCCACATATTTTTCCAGCAATTGTCCGGCTTTTTCCAACTGAAAATTCAGTTCTTTCATTTCTTCTGGCAGAATCAATCCAAGATGTCTGGAACCTAATGTCAACTCTTTTTCATTTGGAATACATCCCAATGCTTTTATCGAAAGTTCTTCTTCGATCAATGGTGCAATGGTATCAAAAAACATTTTACTTGTCCGGTTTAGGATCACACCTTTGATCAGCTTCTTCTCATCATATTGTAAGAATCCTGCAATAAGCGGAATCACAGATTTTCCCATGCCACGCGCATCCACTACCAGAATAATCGGGACATCCAGTGTCTTAGCCAGATGGTAAGAAGAACCTTCCTCCCTGATACCGCCAAGTCCATCGTAAAGTCCCATAACACCTTCTAACACTGCGATATCATGCCCCGGTAGTTCCATCTCATATAACGCCTGTATCTGTGATGCATCTGAAAAAAATGTATCCAAATTTTTGGATGGAATTTTTAACACCTGTTCATGAAACATCGGATCAATATAATCCGGTCCACACTTAAAGGACACCGGATGTTTTTTCCTGCATAATAACTGTTTTAAAAAAGCACATGTGATGGTTGTCTTTCCACTGCCGCTTTTTACCGCAGCGATCATAACTTTCGGTATTTTCAATCCCATTTAAGATACCTCCCCGGTAAAATCAAAAGAGCAGATGTAGATTGGATTTTCTCCCTGCATCAGATGATAACCGCCGACTGTTTTCGCACGGGATACCTGCACCTGGATGATCTCGAGATCCGTGATACGTCTGTCTGTTTCCAACAATGTCAGTTCACGGATCGTCTCTAAACTGATGCAGTTGATCACGATCCTCATTGCATGATTTTTTTTATATAAAACATCTAAGATTTCTTTTAATCTGCCACTGCTTCCACCGATGAACGCATGTGTCGGATACTCACTCCGTTCTTCTGTCTTAAGACAGTCCGGTGCCTCACCGGCGATTACCTGAATATTCGGCAAAGCGAATTTCTCGATATTTTTCTGGATCAGTTCCAGTGCAAGAGGCTTTTTTTCTATCGCAAAAACCTGGATCTGCCCACTTCTTTTTGCGATCTCCACTGCGACAGAACCTGTTCCGCTTCCGATATCATAACAGACGGAATCCTCTTTTAAATGCAATTTGCAGATAGACAACGCTCTTATCTCTTCTTTTGTCATCGGAACTTTATCCCGCAAAAATTCCTCATCCCGCATCCCACAGGTAACTGCCTTTTTTTCTGCATCCGGATTTAAGATGAGACATATATATAATCCGGTTTCTTCCACATGTTCACATGCTTCCGGCGTTAATGCCAAAACTTTCTCCTGCGGATAGGACAGCTGGAAACCTGCAAGTACCTTACAGTTCTGTAAATGATATTTCTGTAACAGTCTGCCGAGTTTTTGCACATCCTCTTTTCCGGACATCAGCAAAAATGTTTTTTTAGAAAAACGAATGGTTTCTGTCAGATTTCCGATCCACTCTGTCTCCACTCCGTGTCCATGGATACTTAAAACAGCCGCATCCTGATAACTGTACCCGGTCAATGCCGCAAAATAGGATACCGATGAAATTCCGGGATAGATACGCACACTGCTGTCACTTCTGCCCTTCAGTGTTTCATATAGTTTCCCGCATCCGCTGTAAAAACCGGTATCACCGGAAAAAAGAATGACCACTTTTACCCCGCAGCCGGATAACCGGTCCAGCTCCGGGACGATATCCGCTGCAAGATAGTAGGGATAACGGACTGCCTGCTCATTTTTTGTTGTCCGGAGCAGCCGTTCTGCTCCAAAAATGTAATCTGCTTCCCGGATTTTTTCTGTTGCTTCCATCGTGAGCGTCTGCTCATTTCCCATACCGGTTCCGATGAGGGCAATCTGGTTTTTTATTGTCTTTCCTGTAATTTCAGAAATTTTTCTGCACACCTGTGTAAATGTATCACCACTGTTTTGTTTTTCCGGATTGCCGATCACACAGGCAGTGATCCCTTCTGCCCCGGCAGCTTTTATTTTTTCCAGAAATCCCCCGGTTCTGCCACTCTCCTTTGTGACCAGATACTTTATATCAAACTGTCTGATCAGTGCGCGGTTCATCTCCAATGAAAAAGGACCCTGCATCGCAATGATCTGTTTTCCACAGATACCGTTCTTTTCACACAGCGAGAGGCTCTCCAATCCCGGCAATACACGGACAAACAGGCGGTCTTTTAACGTTTCCTTCCGACTGTATGTGGCAAGGTCTTTGCTCCCGGTCGTGAGCAGGATGTTCCCATCTGTGGAGCTTAAGAAGTCTGCACATTCTGTGGCGTCACTGCACAGTATCACATCTGAGCGATTTTCCTGTATTGTGTCCTTATTTAATGCAATATCCGAAGTCTCCCTCTGCAGCCTGATATACGGAATCTCCGTATTTTTCAGGCTTTCCCTGATGTTTTCCGAAACTGCCGTTGCAAACGGATGCGTTGCATCCACCACCGCTGCTACCTCGCTCTGTGCGATGAACTTCTGCATTTCCTCCAGATCCATCCTGCCTTTATGAACCGTAACTCCATCCATCTCCGGCATGACGCTCTCACCATATTCTGTTGCCACGGAAACAATACAGTGGATTCCATTTTCAGACAATGTCTGTGCTAACATGCGTCCTTCTGTTGTTCCTGAAAAAATTAGAATTCTATTCATGAATTTCTTTCTCCTGTTTACACGATTGTCACATGCAAATTAAAATACAGCATACTTTAAACCGCCGGATCCGGTAGCACATACCCTCTCGGTGTGACAAGTTTCCCTCCTATGATTTTCGTTCTTGAATTTCCAATAAATACCGTTGTAAACATATTTACCTGACGCTCCCGCA
>UMFX01032794.1_pt1 | contig 130005 bp, 171 predicted proteins | sample 1965131 | NCBI WGS metagenome assembly UMFX01 (sample SAMEA4836058, study PRJEB28245) | human gut metagenome | biome: gut microbiome; material: fecal sample | place: Denmark | collected 2008 | reverse complement strand
GCTCTTCAAAACAAAGCCGATTTTTCATTATGTCCGATTTTAGTGTTGATAACCCCCCCATTTTTGAATATAATATTTGAATCGATTTTTCAGAATCAGACCCCCGGTCCCTTTTACGATACTAATCCAAGAAATAGATGCCCGAAAATTAATCCAAGAGACTAATTTGAAAATATTTTGATTTATGACAACTGGTTATTCCATATATAATAAAGAGGCAAAAAAACGCACTCGACAAAATCCATTAGAAGAGCTTTATCCCAATCTTCCATCTGAAAAATATGATGTAATTTATGCAGACCCGCCGTGGGATTATGGTGGGAAAATGCAGTATGATAAGTCTAGCGTAAGTAAAGATAAGATAGACTTAAATAAAAAAATATTCATCAGCTCTGCATCTTTTATATATCCTACATTAAAAACATCGGAACTTAAAAAACTGAATGTAGCAAGTATTGCTAACGAAGATTGTTTATTATTTATGTGGACTTCCAGCCCCCATCTACAACAAGCAATAGAACTTGGCGTAGCATGGGGATTTGATTATAAAACAGTTGCCTTTGTTTGGGATAAGATGTCTCACAATCCCGGACAATATACACTATCTAATTGTGAACTTTGTTTGGTTTTCAAAAGGGGGAAAATTCCTAAGCCAAGAGGAGCTAGAAACATACAACAGTTAGTCCGCGCTCCCAGACAAGCCCATAGTGTAAAACCTCAACAAGTAATGGATGACATTACCAAAATGTTTCCAAAACAACGAAGAATAGAGCTTTTCGCTAGAAGAAAAGTCGATGGCTGGGATGCATGGGGTTTAGATGTGTTAAACCCAAAAAAGTAATTACAACAGAAACTTTTTTAGCCGTGAGTTGAATACTGTACAACCGATTTGTCGCTAGCGGTATTACTTCGCATAAGAAAATGGAACTACTTATTTATTTCTATACCCCCTGATTTTTGAATATAATTATCAATCTTGTTTTCAAAAAACAGATTTAGGAATAAAAAATTCCGGGTGGCGGACTGATTGGGACGAAAAATACATAATCCATTGATATTTAATCAAAATACAGTGGCGGACAGTATAAACTTCCATCATTTGAGCTTGACAAACGATTTTGAATCACTTATCATATAGCTCATATGGAAAAACATGAAATCAAAAGAGAAGACGCTCTTTACTATCTTAATGAATTGTTAGATGCTAATGGCACAGAAATTCTATCAAGTCTGATTAGAGACGAAGAAGGAAATAATTTTGACGTAATAAGGAACAAGGATTTTCGATTCTCTGCTCTCGCATCTAATTCGTGGGATGGAGAATTTTCCATTATTTTAGAAGATAACAATAACGCGCGAGCATTTCTTTTTAAAGACTTATATTTTTTAGAATTGAACAGCCACGAACTACTTCATATTAATGATAAAATGAGATTGCTGGCTAAAAAAGAAGAGCGAGAAATGACGGAAAGTTTTCTTGCTGAGATAGAAATAATGAAATCACGTTAGGAATCTTCTTTCGATACTCGAAATTTTATGCCAGAACCAGAAGACGAAATATCTTTTAAGAAACAAGAGCTATTCGATAAATACAGAAAATTTATTTTAGATGTTGCCGATGATACTGAAAGTATTGGTGCTTTTTATTATGCGGAAACATTGCTGAAAAGAATCGCGGGAGTAAAAATTAGTAGAAAGAGCTATAACATGTGCCAAGTAGTTTATTCTATCTCTCATGACTCCCTGCCTTTTTCTGTACATTTTGGTACGACGAAACTCACTTTAAATGAGCCGCAACCAATCCCTACTTTGCATGTAGTCTCAAAAGAACCGAGCTTCTCTTCGAGTTTTGTCGCGCAAGCTTTTTTGACCGAGGATGGAGATATTTATTTAAATGAACTTATAAAAAAGGCTCAAAAGAAAGAATTGGAAGGAAGGAAAAAGTATTTTTTTGAACTAATTAGTAGACTTTAAGATGGAAAATATTATTGAAAAATATGCTCAATATCTAGAAAAACCGGATATTATGGGAGCAAAAATACTTAATTATGCTGAACATTTATTAAAGAGTAAATGCGTTGGCATTAAAAAAAACAAAATATTCGACGAAGCTTCTCCATTCCTTTTAGAAATATACAATAGCATAAATCGTCTTGAACTTGCTGTGCGGGAAACAGAATTTTGGCCGCGCATAAAATTAGCAGAATGTAATCTGAATCAAAAGGGAAGAGAGTTCATCGGAAATCTTATGAAAAAAGCAATGGATTCTTATGTTGATGACTCCATTGAAGAATTTAATCGGAATCTTAATCGCATATATCAAGGATTTTGAAGCATTTGGTCTCTATAATAAAAAATTTTTTTAAATCATGCTATCCTATATATCTCGTCATTACTTTGGGAATTATAATCACTATATTCGAAATTTATTTTCTTTATCAATGCGGGAAAATAAGAGAAGAATTGGATATGATAGTTGAAGAGGCTAGAAAACGAGCAGATGAAAGCGATAACAAATAGAAAATTGCGTAAATACCGCACAATGAAGAAAATTACCAAGCGGCATTTAAAAAGATTTCTAGCTAAAGTAAAAAGTAAAAGGGAAGAAAGAGAAGTTCAGGTAGTCATAGTTCATGATAAAATACCTCTATACCTCAATCAAGACAAAAGACAATTTTCTGTTCTCCATCCTTGGGCATACGATATGGCGGATTCTGCGTATTTTGTTGATGGCAAATTGATAGAATGCTGTGGACCGAATGACGTTGTAGTATGTGGATTTATATACAAAGAATATGAAGATAAAAATTAAAGAAGTATTAATGTGGTATGATGGGCCTTACCTTTTTGTTGGAGAAGGCGAATTAAAAAAATTGTTTTTAGGGATTAAAGTCCGTTTAGAAGGAGAAAACGGTTATAACTTCAAATATTTATTTGCGGAAACCAACAAAGAAGATATCGAACAACTAAAACAAGGAATTAAATGTGTTGACAGCGTTTTCCGAAAAAAAGTTTCTTATATAGGAGAACTCGAATGTTCCTATGAAGGAATAAATACAGAACCTTATACCCTTGATAAAGAACTTGACAAAGCATTTTTTGATGGTAGCCTTTTCTTAGACAAAGAAGATTATGAATGAAAAAGAGATAGAGAATCTATTCGAACAGGAAATTGCCAATCATCCATATCATGAGATGAGAGATGTTGTTGCATACTTATACAGGGTACTTCTTGATGAAAAAACAGAAATTTCTGTTCCATTTCAGGAGTGCAATCAATTTGATATATATAATCCTGATTTTGATTTTTCTTTTAAAATAGGAGAATCAAACATTTGTATCTATAAAAATGAAGAAGGGAAACGAAAAGGGATGGGAACTTTCAAAATAAAAGATACTCTATTCAAAAAATTAAATCTGGCATGTCCATACCTTCTCGTGAGAAGGGGCAATTCTGCAGATGTACAAGTAATTAGAAAACATCGTGTTTTATTTGACGAGATAAAAGAAAAACTGAACGATATAAAAGATGATGAAAATAGAAAAGCAATGCTTGAAAAAGCGAAAAACGAAATATTTGAGAAATGATGAAAAAGATTATGTTTTCTTGCCCCTATTGCGGAACCTTTGAGTTCAGAGAATTAAACGAACTTTGCTGCGATGAATGCGGAAAAACTATTGAGGAAGATATAAACGGGGAAAAAGCTTTTTATGGTTCTAAGTTATTCTGTCCAGAGTATGGGGTTAATTCTTTCGCGACATTTGCTTGTCCGAAATGCCGCCATCCATTGTATGAAATTATTTGCGACTTAAGCTCCAAAAGTAAAAGAGGTTAAACAAATAAAGTAATGAAGAATTTATGAGCGCAAGAGAAGAATTTGAAAGGCAACTAAAAATAGCAATAGAATCAGAATTTTTTTCGGCATTAAAAGGAATAAAAGAAGAAGATTTTCCCTATTTCTGTTATGCAAGAAAAATGATTCAAGATGAAGAAAGCGCAATTGTTTTTTTAGACGAAGATAGATATACTTTTGGAACTCATAGAGTTTCGATAAAGAATGATAAATATCCATTTCAATTAAGAATCGAATATAATTTAACTACATGTCATTTGGGCATTATAGGAGTAAAGAAAGAGGAAAAGGTTTTTCAACTTGAAACATATACTAGACATGCATATGAGTATTTTTTAGATATTCTACAACAAAAAAAAGAGCATATAGGAGGACAAGTTCTTTTCTCAGCAAAGGATGCTTTAGAAACGATAATTGATTTCATGAAGTAGGTATGATGAATAAGAAAGAAAGAAAGAAAGAAAGAAAGCGGTCTATTCATTAATTCATGGGGGATGCGGAAACCAATTGTCTCAAATAGCAGTTGGTTATATTATTTCTAAAGAGGTCGATAGACCTCTTTTTTTTGATAAGCGAGTAATGGGGCCTACGCATAGTAAATCTCACGATGCTATTATCAATCAAATAATGTATGAAAATTTCAGATATCAATATCTTTCTAGTGATAAATATTATCTTGATTATGATTATAACAACTTCTTTTCAATAATTAAATTTTTAAGGAGGGGCGGATTTTCAGATAAACCATTGCTATTAGGAGGGTTGATAAATGAATGGAGTACTTTCTATAAATATAAAGAGGACTTATTTAATTTATTTCGTCCTTTCATTTCCAACAAAATTATAGATGAAAAAATTGGGTTTCATTTTAGGTTAGGAGATTATACTTACTATCTTCCAGAATTAGTTATATCTAACAATTATATTCTTGGCGCAATAAAGGGAATGATTGAAAGGGGAGCACCACATGAAATTGATTGTTTTACAGAAGAGCCAGAAAAAGCAAAGATGCGAATAGAAGAGAGTTTAGCGTTAGACACATCAATGAAAAAAATAAAAATCAATTTCATTCATGAAGATGATTTGACGACATTTAAAAAAATGCAAGAATATAGATATTTTATTTCTTCATTATCCTCTTTTTCATGGTGGGCCAATTTTTTTGCAATGCAATTCAATAAAGATAGATTCCTCTCTCTCGTTGAAGTCAAGAATTTCTGTTTTTCAGAAAATCAATTCTGTCTAGAGTCATAGTTCTTGACTTTTAGAAAAGGATGATATATACTTCATCCATGATGAGTGGCCTTATAAAAAAAGAAAATCTTATTGACCGTCTAAAACAAAGTGGTTATTTTTGCGATAAAGATGTAAGGTCTGCAATATAAGATGAAAAAATATATTTCTTTCATTATATTTAATGGAGATTATTCGCAGTTTTCAAAAATAAGGGTTATTTTTCACCAAGATTTTTATTATCGATATGGAAATTGAAAAAATCAAAGACTTAATCGCTAGTTATGAATGGATTGTAGAAGAGCCTAATCCTTTTTATCCTCAGTATATTTTAGACTGCTTGTATCTTTTGTTTCTTTATAAGACAGAAAGAAATGAAGTTTATTTAAATTCAAAAAGCGTAGAATCTTTCAAACCTAATATTGAAGAACTCAAACAAATTTTTAATAAGAACAAAGATTCGCATTGTAGTTTAGGAAAAGATATTGCTGAGGCTTTACAGGAACTTCTCTTCTTTTTAGAGAGAGAAGAAGATTATATTTCAAACGATTCTTTGATTAAGAGATTTAATATAATGAGATAATAGTATTTCTAGATATAATAGGAGATATAGTGGAGGTATTTTCTTCATATCGGTAGTTATATTAGCATTAGAAACAGGGGTTATCTTACTTATTTCATTTGTTATGTTTATTCTTTCTATTTTTAGCGCAATATGATGCGCTTTGTGTAAACATTCAACCGATAAATGCAGAGATTGTTTCTTTAATATAGACAAACCAATCCAAAAGAATTCAATGTGCCCAGCAAATCATGAAAAATAATAAATTAAAAATATACTTAAAAGATGGAACCTATTTTTGGGTCAATATAAGAAATAAAAAAATTGAGGCAAATTTTAATAAAGAGCAATTTTATTTAGTCGAAAAAGATGGATGTAATCTAATCTTTAAATCTTTATCTGATGAAGAATTGTGTTTTGAAATGTCGAAAAATAATAATGAAGAAGTTATCAATCGTATAAATGAATACTGGAAAAATGAAAATTGAAAAAGACGAATGGGCAAAAAGATATATTGCCGATTCAGAAGAAAGAATTGAAAAACTCATAAAAATCTATGAAGTGAGAACGAATTTTTGGGAAAAATTTCTTCAAGAATTCAATTCGAGCGAAAAAGTTAAAACTTTTAATAATAAAGAAGAAGTAATTTTAATTGAGTCTATTGCTCTTGAAATCTTAGATAAATATAATGGATTCGGTCGGGCAGGAATTCATTATAGAGATGACGAGTCTGATTCTTTAAAAGGTTTTTCTTTAAATTTCGAAAATGATAATATTAAAGAATATTCTTTTACAATAAATTGTCCTTTTTCTATTTCAAAAAAAACGGTTAAGGATTACTATAAACGCGACGAAGGATATTTAAAGAAATGCAAATTAGCTTTTAAAAATATTGAAAAATCTATTAATGAAGTATTATTTCCTTTAATAAAAATAGAACACTATCGAGAAGATATATCCAGTATTTTAAAGAAAAATGGAACAGATATTTTTGTTGCCACAACTTCGATGATAGAAGATTTTTTAATTAGAAATGAATAGTTCATATGAGGAACAACTTTAAAACTAAAAGATTTAAGTGATGATTTCTTGGGATTTTGATTATACTTTATACAATCCACACAAGGAGAATCTTATAGGAAATACTTATAAGCTTTTCTCTAATATGAAGAAAACTGGAGCGGAACTTTGTATTACAACGTATAGATATGAACATGAATTAAGTATAGTCAGAGAACTTTTTCCTAATATAAGAATATTCGCTACTGGAAGAGAATCTAAAGTTTTTTGGCTCACTCACCTAGATACTTCTGTAACAAAGCATTTTGATGATGATTTTGAGTTATGTATTAATTTAAAAAAATATACTAATATTGAACCTGTTTGGATAAAGCATCATTGGAATCAAATAGAGCCGCCTGAATGGTTACAAACTATTGTTGTTACAGAGGTGAAAAAACCTTCATGGATAATGTAATCATATTAGTATGAATGTTGGAATAAATGGCGTAGAATATGAGGAAAACGAATATGTTATCGTAGAAGCCCCATGCTATGATTTTCTAAATAAATCGGAAGAACCATTAGAAGAAATCCCCGTAGGAGAATTTAAACTAACATTGCAAGAGGGGACTAATCTAAAGGAATTGAAAAAATGCTTAATGTATTAAAAAAAGTTTAAAATCATGAGATGCGAAAATTTGAAAAAAGAAGGAGTTATTCAACATCCTGACAAAGGAAATTTAGATATAGTCATCATTGATGGATTTATTGAAACGCCCACGATTCCTGAATTATCTCGTTATTCCGGGTCAATCTCTCAGACTTTGACATCTGACCGCACAGATATTACTGTTACATCTTCGGAAAGTTGGCTTAAAATAGAGCTAATAAGTGGGTCAGATATGGATAATCTTCATCATTATGCGTTAAACATAGACTATCAAGCTAATACCACTAAAGACTATAGAAAAGCAAATCTTATTATTACTATTAATGCTCAAGAGCATATTATAGAAGTAATTCAGCGTCCATGATAAAATACATAGCATTAAGATATTATAGAAAATGCATTAAGGAATCTTTAAAAGAAAGCGAAAAAGAAATTTATCCATGCGACAATGCTGATAGAAAGGCTATTATCTTAGAAGAACTCGCAGAAAAAGCTACTTTCTCCATAAAGATTTTCGAGAAAGATTTATCAGAAATATATGATTCTCACAAAGTATATTCTGCTCTTGAAAAAGCCTCTAAAAGAGGGTGCCAAGTAGAAATTATGTATTTTAATATGGAGACAGAACATCCATTAATATCCCCATATTTTTCCCAAAAAAATATTGCTAGAATAATTAGCAGAAACTATGAAGGATATGAAGATTTCTTTGTTGTCGACAACAAACATTTCTATCTAAGAAATATCGTCTCTTTATTTGATAAAGAAAATGCTATGGAGCTTGTTAAGTTATTTGAGTATATAGAGAGAAGAGGGATTCTTTTAGAAAAAGCTTTTATAGAAAGATTCAACAGCATACCAAGGCTCTAAGAATCTTCATCATTCTTTTTGCAAGGTCTATTGCGCATTTCATCTTTCAATTCATCTATCATTTGTTGAATTATTTTCTTTCTTTTAAAAGGAAACAATAAATCATCTATTCTATCTTTTATCTATCCCATAGCCCTTCTCTTCCATTTCCTTAACAAACTTTTGTGCTTTTCCCATATCATCTCTCAACTCTTGCATTAAACGTTTAAATTCAGGAGGAACTTTTTTGCCGAAATTATTTTCTGGAATCTTTCCAAGAATTTTGAATTCTTTGTGATTTCTTCTTAGTTGCTCCAACATCGCACCGGGTGGTTCATTTAACCAACTAAGAGAGTTTTTTATTCTATAATATCGTCTTTCGTTACCAGTCAGATTTTTCACTACCAAAAGTATTTACTTCTATTTCCCAAATACAATCTCGAACAAATTTTTCATCCACATTGAGAACGTAGTCTGCACCGCCCATTTCATATTCTCTAAATTGGGTTCCTTTCTTATAAAGCCCTTTCACGTCCCTTTCTTCGCATTTTGATTGTTGAATAAGGATTTCCCAAGAGTCTTCCCCCTTAAACATTTTCCTTCCCTCTAAAAGGGGCGCAATCATAGAGACAACAACAAAATATTTTTGTTCTGAAAGAAGTTTCGCTAAAGAAGAAACTCTTCTCATATTTTCCATTATGTCTTCATCAGAAAATCCAAGGTCAGAATTTAAGCCCTCTCTTAGTTCGTCCCCATCTAAAAGCACAACATTCTGATAAATACAAGCCATCCCTTTCGCTATAGTAGTTTTACCAGCACCGCTTTTCCCAGTTAAAAGTAGAATCATCGTCGAATAATTATAAGTCCCAATATTTTAGATTTATCTTCTGCATCGCAAACTAATATTCTTCGAGATACATTTTTTTCAGATAAAATATCAAACTCTTGAACTGCATATTTAATATCTTTCCAATCACCCCAAGCTATATTGGAGATAATTATTCCAGTCTCAGAGTACAAACATACCTTTTTATTTATTCCCCAATTATCTTCAAAAAATACCACATTGAAATCATTCGTAAATATATCTATTTTTTTGAGAAAATCATTACAAACTTTTGAAAAGGTAATTTCTTCTTCAATTTCGTAAGAATATCTATCATGGAATAAAGAGTGAGAAGTATATTCTCCAATGATGGGGATATTAAGTTTCAATAAATCAAACTTAATTTCTTCCAAATAATCTTCTGATTCTTCCAATCTCTTCCCATCTTTGATGAGAATAGCCGCATCAGCCATGCAAAAGGCGGAAATTATTTCTGGATAATATTCCAAATGCCCGGGACAATCAATAAATACTATTTCTTCTTTGTCATTAAGAGGGCAAGATACCTTTGTATTAACTATCGTTTTTCCAGTTTCTTGTTCGACACAGAGTGCATCAGGATTCAATTCTCTGCCCGCAATAAATTCCGTTGCCTTTCTAATGAAAGAAGATTTTCCGCTATCGACTAATCCGCAAACTGCTATATAAATTTTCTTTCTCATTAACAAAATCCATTTTGTCTTAATTTTTCCATGCAATAAGGAGTAGCATTGTCTTGGAGTGCTCTACTCGCTCTTTCTGGCGTTTTTGTTGCCGCCAATTCTAATATAATTTCTTCTGGGGTGCAAGCATTAGATTCTATAGGGGTTGTCACAGGGGCATCTCCTAAAGACCGATACCTTTTACCATTCTTCGAAAAATACAAAGGGCACACCTTCAATCCATATTCGTTAATATATTCCCATATATCATATTCCGTCCAGTCAAGAAGAGGATTAACTCTATAATGACCACCATTTTTGAGAGGATATAAGTTTTTGCCCAAGATTGGGAAAAACTCCGGCTTATTGTCAATAGGATTATATCTTCCATTTTCGTCACGAACGCTAAAATATCTTTCTTTAGCTCGAGAACCTTCTTCATCTCTTCTTATTCCAGTAATGAGAAAGTCAATATTATGTTGATTGATTGATTGATTGAGAGGTATCGTTTTTAATTTTTCTGTCAGCTCAAAAATAGAAGTATTATCATAATTTAATCCATCAGCAATAGATTCTTTATTTTTTGCTACGATAAAATTCCTATAGGAAATATCATATTTTTTCAATAAGAAATCTTTATGTTCATAAAGCTCCTTGAATTCAAAGGTTGAATCTATGTACAATATTTTCGTTCTCTTAAGAAAATCATGCATTTTCAACATATGAAGTAATACTTGGCTGTCTTTTCCAAAAGAACATAGCAGGGTTAAGTTAGAAGCTTTTCTATAAGCTTCTGTTATCACATCAAAAGCTATTTTTTCTATATCTTTCATTGTTATGGATTCTTAAATTTTATGAGCTTATTATTTACCGATTAGCTCTATCTTTTTCATATTTTTCATATAATATCATATCATCTTTATAAATTTCTTCTATTCTTTTTTTTTGTTCAGGTTTTGCTTCAAAAGCAATATGAGAAGACGAATTATGTTTAATAGAGTAATTTATTCCTAAATAATCTAGATAATCTAAATCTTTTCTAATATCAAAAAAATTCATTTCTTTTTGTGGAAAGAATCTTAATTGGTAAGATAATGGACAGAAATGGGTGTCCCAATAATTATTAGGAGCATTACTTCTAAAAAAAACAGTCTTGAAATCATTTTGACTAAAAAGAACTAATTCTTGTAACCTATCTAAAAATTGGTCGAATGATACATTCGCAATTTCTCTTTTTGTTCGCAAATTCATTATTCGCATTAGCCAATTTCTTGTATATATATCTTTATCTGGATTATCTAAATACTTATTTTTAAATCCTGAAATAATTCTATCTACTGGATGTCTGATAAAAAAAGCGTCTATGTGTATCTTTTGCGCAGGAAATTGATTGCTATTGACATATATAAAATTTGCTTGCTCCCCCCTACAATGAGTATGGAATAAAGTCCATCCACATTTAGGAAAAACTACACAATATTTGCTTTTTTGTTTTTGGATAAAGATATTATAAGCCATAACACTATTATTGATTACAGAAATAGCAGTTTTTATGTAAATAAATTGAGTTTAGACATCTTTCAATATTAGTGTAATACCCCATGATGGAAACAGTAGCTATTATTCCTGCAAAAGGATTTTCTAGAAGATGCCATAATAAAAATATAAGAGAACATAATGGTATTCCTATTTTTTTAAAAAGTGCTTATTATGCAATCCGAGAGGGAATTATGCCACTAGTAGTTTCTGAAAATGAAGATATATTGAGGACTGCACGCAGAGAAGGATTGCCCTGTTTCAAAGAAAGCAAACATGAAGATTTTCGAATGGAATATCTTATTGATGAAGTATTGAGTGAGCACAATAAAATTAAAAAAATTTGTCTTCTCCAACCAAGTTCTCCAATTAGAAAACAGGGACTCTTAAAAAAAATGATGAATGAGATTGGAGAATATGGAAATTTCACTGTTCAAAAAATAAAACTCGTTGGGTTATTAGGAGGAAAAATTTATCGGAATGATTTAAGTGAAGAAACAGAAAAATATTTTTATTTTCATGATGGAAATATAATTTGTAGAAATGCAGAAGATTATAGGAAAGAAAGATTTCTTCTCACAGAAAAAATGTCTATAGTAGAAAATGAATTTCCTTATAATTTGCAAATTGATAACGAAAGAGAATTTAATATTTTGTCTCTGATTGCAGAAAACGAAAAAATAGGATTATAAAATGGCGTTTGAAAAATATACTAATGTGCCAATCTACATTATAACAACAAATCCTAATGGAAGCACAAAAACGAGTTTCGCTTTAGCGAAAGATTTCTCTTTTGAGAATACAGCATCTATTAATCAATATAGAATTTTGGGGAAGAAAACTCATCATGTTCAATATACGCCGGCTGCTAATAAAGAGGTATCTATTTCCATGAATCTTTATATAGACCCATCTTTGGACACTATAATACTTTTATGCAAACTAGCGCAACAAGATAATGGTTTTTCTTTGAAGATAGGAGAAACTATAATTAATTATTGCTACATTGATTCTGTAAATTATACAGTTTCACCATTTCAACCTGTAATATTGTCTGTAGCTTGTAAAGCTTACGATGTTGAATCTATTTCCCTTATACCAAGTACATCAATAAACGAAAATGTTTTTGATATTGCTAATGGGGCAAAATCTGAGGTTCATTTAGATGGTATTGGTGAATCATTAGATATTTTGGAAGCAGGAATAACTATCAATAGTAATAGAGAAATTTATTATGCCCCGGGCCAAATAATTCCAATGCGTTGCAACTTAACTAGTAGCGAACTTACTGCTCAAATAGCTGTAGGTGGAGTTGGAGAATTTATTGATTATAAAGGGAAACAAATTTATTTAGAAACAGTTGTCAGAACTTCTAATAATCAATTATGTTTTTCATTAAATAGTTTATTGATTGATACTACTGATTTATCTGAGGCTGGTTATTTGCCATGTGTCTGTAGCTCACAACAATTAAGTGTTGATGAAGGAGGATTTATAACAGGTTCATTAAATTTAAACTCAATTCTTGTTTAAAAATATATATTTTCTATATAATTAAGAAATGAGTATTTTATATTGTAGAAATTGTGGCGCGAAAATAGAATATACTCTTCAGAAACCTATTGCTTGTTATAAATGCAATAAGGATTTATCAGCCGCTTCTTTGCCTAAAATTAACATAGGCGAAGCGAAAGAAGAGAATATTGCACGTAGAAGAAATCCAAGGTCTATTAGAGATATTTCTAAAAGGATAAAAATATCCGCTAAAGATGATGGAAAAAATCCCACATTTAAAATTTGATATGGAAGAAGAAAAACCTTCTTACGAATCTATGTACCCACGCATTAATGCCGTAATAGAAAAAAATAAGCGTAGGTATCAATTAGAAGGGGTAACATGGATGGGATGGGAAGATGTTGAACAAATTATAAGAATTCATATATATAAAAAATGGCATATGTGGGACGCTACAAAGCCATTGGAACCTTGGATTAATACTATTACAATTAACCAAATAAAGAACATTGTTAGAAACAATTGGTCTAATTATGCACGGCCATGTTTAAAATGCGAGTTTTATAAAGGAGATGAATTGTGTGGTAATTTACGCTCTGGCAATATTGGACCTGAATGTCCAATGTATAAAAAATGGATGAGAGGAAAGAGGTATGCCATTGACTTAAAAGTCTCGTATTCTATGACTGACCATGAAGAAGAAATATCTCCACAAGTTGAAGGAGAAGGGATGGAAGATTTGATATTGAATGAATTTCTTCTTCTTCTTGAAAAGGAATATGAACCATTAGAGCTTTTCTTATTCAAAAAATTCTTTATATCATCTGCTAATGATGAAGAAATTATACAAGAGGCAAAAAAACGTTTCAATAAAAAAATAACTTTAAGTACCCTCAAAAGCAGAAGACGAGAAATGAAGAAGGACGGCGCGGCTTTATTGAAAAAGATATATGATATCAAATAAATAGATATGGCTAAAAAAGAATTCCTTAAACTAACTATTTCTCAAGAGAAAATAGTTGATGCTAATATCAGTAATATAACAGACATTCTAGAATTAACATCAAAAGTTTTTGATGGTCAAAAATTAGATAACGCTAGTGATGAAGTTAGAGCTATAAAAAAATATTTAAAGGATAAAAGAGATTTAAAAAAAAGAAAAAAAGGAGACCCCCCTAACGACGATGAAAAAGACCCTTATTTTTATCCTTTTACAGAACAGGAAGAACAGCTCATTTTAGAAGAAGCTGAGGATGGCGCAAGCACAGTTCAAATAGCTAAATTAATTTGGCCCAATCAAGACGAAAGTTTTTATAAACCTCTTGGAAAGTTCTGTAGATATATATTGTATGCTCTAAAGAAAAATAATGTTGACCCTAAAAGCGTCAAAAACGGAGGTATTTTATATGAATACAAACCACCAAAAACATTTCTGCAAGCAATTAGGCTGATAGAAGAAGCTACAGGCATAGTTTTGGAAGAAGAAAAGATTAAGAGAAAAGAAACTATAGCTATAGAAAAAATGATGCGTAATATGAACACAGTTCGCTTTATTCGCGTCATTAATGGCTATTCAGATGCGTCAGATAAAGAACTTTTTAAACAAGAATTTGTGAAACAAACTTGGGATAAAGATGACCTAACACCAGAAGAAGTGAATTTGTATATTTTACTTTGTAAAAATATAGCACGCTTAGAAACAATATCTAGTCAGCAAAATAAAATTGACCTCTTGATTGAGAGTTTAGATGAAGATGTTGAATTCTCCAAAAATCTTTCTGAATCAATTAAATCATTAGATTCTGCATACAAAGATTGTTACAAATCCATACAGGATTTAACCACTAAATTGCAGGGTAATCGCGCAGAGAGAATCAAACTAAGAAATAAAGAGAATGCTAGTATCTTAAATATTGTTGAGGCTTGGAAGGACGAGAAGACGAGGCAAGAGATGATTAAACTCTCAGAACGTCGCGCTATTACTGTTTCTAAAGAAGTAGACGAGTTTACTGCAATGGACGATTTTACTGCACGAATTTTAGGCTTGAGAAGAGAAGATGTCATTTAATAATGAGAATATAAAATGCGAAATATGCGGAGATTTTTTTACTTCGCAAAAGTCTCTTCATTCTCATATAAAAGGGCATAAAATTTTTTTAAAAGATTATTATGAAAAGTATTTTCCTAGAAAATGCCCTTTTTGCGGATTGAATATTCCATATAAAAATTATGAAGAATACTTCTCTTCCTTCTTTTATTCGGATTTCCATATGGAACAATATTTTGAGAAATATTGGGATTCAGAAGAAGCTAAAAATATAGCTTTAGAAATGTTAAAGAGAAGAATAAAAAATAAAAAACTAACTTTTGCCCCAACATCGTTAGAAATAAAATCGTTAAAATTGCCAAAATTAGAAACTTACATTAAGATGTTTGGTTCGTATGGGAAAGTTTGCAAACTGATAAATGTTCCCATGCTATTGTCAAAGAAAATGACAGAAGAAATAAACAATGATTATTCCAGCGAAAAAATACTCATTGATACTAGAGAACAAAAGCCACTTTCATTCAAAAATCAGGAAGTTTGCAAGTTAGATATCGGAGATTATACTTTGCCAAGAGAAAACTTTACAAATACGTTTATAGATAGAAAATCTGAATCGGATTTTAAAGGAACCTTATCTTCTGGATATAATAGATTTAGAAAAGAATTGGAACGTTGTAGAACATTAGGTTGTTTTCTATATATATTAGTCGAAACTAAGTTTGATACTCTTGAGCAAAATAACCATTTTGGAAAACATACCTCTAATTTAAATTATATTTTTCATAATATGAGAACTCTACAGCATGAGTTTTCAGATTGTTGCCAATTCGTTTTCTCTGGCAGTAGAAAAAATAGTAAAACTCTAATCCCAAAAATATTAAAATCAGGGGATAAATTATGGAATGTAGATTTACAATACTTTATAGACAATAATTTTATTCATGAGCTGGATTGAAGGAAATCAAAAAAGGACACCTATTGTTAATACTTTAGAAGAAGCAAAAAAACTCGAAGGTTTTTTAGATGATAAAACAGCTAAAGTAACTTTAACAGAGTTTTTAAGAAATGACCCTACTTTTGCCTCAAATATCCTCTTAGGAGTTAAACTTTTTCCATTTCAACACATGTTGATTAAGGGGATGTTTAATACTGATTATTTCATGGGAATTCTTAGTCGAGCAAGTTCTAAATGTCTTAAACATAATGGTTTAGTGCAATCAGATAAAGGATTAAAACGAATTATTGATATTGAAGTTGGCGATAAGATTCTTTCTAAAAATGGATATAATTTAGTCGAGGATAAAGTTGTTAATCCAAAAGAAAAAACTTATGGCGTTAGAACTAAAGGTGGATATGAATGCGAGGGATTAGATTATCACCGAGTTCAAATACTGAATCCAGAAACTCTTGAAGCAGAATGGAAATTTGTCAAAGACATTAAGGTTGGGGAAGTTTTAGTGATGAAGAAAGGAGGATATGAGTTTCCTTCTATTGGATGGGATTTTAGAGACGAAAATGAAAAAGACATTCATTTTAATGCGAAACAGTTCTATCCTAAAAATGCTTCCTTAGAGGATTGGTATTATTTCTTTGGATTACTTCTTGGAGATGGGTGCATGAGAGAAAACTTGGTTTCGATAACAAATCAAGAGCCAGAAATTATTGTTTTTCTCGAAGAGTTTTTCAACAAATTAAGTCTCCATTATAATAAAATTGATAAAGGAAACAATACTTATGAGATAAGGGCGACAAGTAAAATATTTGTCCAATTTTTAGAAAAGATTGGTTTTAGAATCGTCAAAGCAAATAAAAAATCTCTTCCTCTTCCTTTAACACACGCTTCAAAAGAATGTCTAGCGGCCTTTCTAAAGGGTTTGTATGATACAGATGGATATTGTTCTTTAGGGAGTAAAAATAGGGGCACAGAAAAACGATTTAATGGAACAGTAGGATTCACTTCCACATCAGAAGAGCTGTTGAGACTCGTCAGAAATCTATTGCTGATGTTCGGGATTAAATCGCGAACTTATATTTCATTCAAAGGAGGAAAATCTAAGTTTGGAAATGATAAAGTTTATGATTGTTTACCAGCAAAAACTATTTCTATCACTGGTTATTCCGATGTGATAAAGTTTAATGAACAAATTGGATTTGCTACCCAAAGAAAAATAGAACGATTAAATAAATTTGTTACTAGAGAGCGCAAAGATTATTTTTGTGATTACGTCCCTTATGTTGGGCCTTATCTTAAAAAGAAATATAAAAAATCAGCTTTCAGTAAGTTTGCATTTGGGCATTCAGAGCATTATAAACTAACGTTCAGAAAGTTTCATCCACAAAGAGGATTAAGACATATGTTAGTTCAATCAAACAAATGGAACTTTGTTGGTGCAGAAGATTTTGAAAAAGTTTCCCAATTGGCAAGAGAAGATTTTTTCTTTGAAGAAGTGAAAGAAACGTTTGAGAGTGAAGCTATAACAGTGGATATTCAAGTAGCTGATGAACATTGTTATGTTTCTGATGGTATCATCAATCATAATTCTTTCTCCACGGCTATTTTTGCCGCACTATATGCGATTTTCGAACAAGGCGTTAAAATAGGTATCATTTCCGCATCCTTTAGACAATCGAAAACAATTATTAAAAAGCTTGAAGATATAATGCTCACAAAAGAAGCTACTTTATTCCATCAAGCGGTAAATACAAAAGGGGTAAACAAAGGAACCGACCAATGGAGCATTGATATTGGTAAAAGCTCTATTATGGCTATTCCATTGGGAGATGGTCAAAAATTGAGAGGCTTCCGATTCAATGTAGTTATTATTGACGAATTCTTATTAATGCCTGAAAGAATTTACAATGAAGTCATTAAACCTTTCTTGGCGGCGAATGCAGACCCAACAAAAATTGCGTCTATCAAAGCATTAGAAGACGAGTTAGTTGCTACGGGAAAAATGAAAGAAGAAGAAAGGACAAAGTTCTCTTCTAACAAAATTATTTTGTTATCATCAGCAGGATTTAAGTTTGAATATATATATAAAGTCTATTGTGAATATGAAAAATTGATAATGGCCGAAAAACAGAAATATGAAGACGGAGATGATGCTACTAGGGCGATATTCCATACTTCATACAAAATAATTCCTACTGGTATTTATGACGAGAAATTGATTAAAGAATCTCAAGAAACCATGTCAGAAGCTCAATTTGCTAGAGAGTTTGGTTCCGTATTTACGGATGATTCTGCTGGATATTTTAAAATGTCCAAAATGATTCAATGTACTTTTGAAGAAGGAGATGGATATTGCGTAGAAATTGTAGGAGACCCCAAAGCAAAATATTTAGTATCTATCGACCCGTCTTGGTCAGAATCAGAATCTTCTGATAACTTTTCTATACAAGTGTTTAGATTATTAGAAGAAGAAAAGAAAGGAGTTTTAGTCCATGCATATGCTATTCCGGGAACGCCTCTACATAAACATATACTATATTTCAAATATATTTTAGAACATTTTAATGTTGTTATGGTTGTTGGCGACTACAATGGTGGTCTACAATTTATTAAAGCTTGTAATCAAAGCCAAGAGTTTAAAGACGCAAAAATAGATATTGGCCTTTTAGAGTTTGACGCAGAAGACCAAACAAAATATAATGATGAATTATATAAATTGAGAAATGAATATAATTTAGAAGAAAAGAAAATCTGTCATCTTAGAAAGCAAAGCACTCAATGGATTAGACAGGCTAATGAAATGTTGCAGAGTGCTTTCGACCATAAAGGTATTTATTTTGCCGCCGCCGCAATAGATGAAGATTTCAGGACAATGAGTAAAATGAGAATACCCGAACTCAAAAACTTAAAATTTTCAAGAAATATTGAATCTCCATCAATTGTTGATTTTATTGAACGCCAAAAGGAAGTCATTGAAATGACTAAAACAGAGTGCACAATGATAAATCCTAGGCAAAGTGCATCAGGAACGCAAACTTTTGATTTACCAGAAAATTTACGGAAAAGCCGTTCTCCAAATAAAGCGCGAAAAGATTCTTATTCTACTTTGGTTTTGGGGAATTGGGGAATACATCTATATTTTGATATGATGAATCGAAAGAAAGAAAAGACTTCATCTACTTTTAGTCCATTTTTAATTTAAAGTTGAAAGTCACTTAAAGTCACTTTAGTGTAAACATTTTTAGTAATGGCCCGCCAATATAATAAAAAGAGTCCTTATTGGGAAAATAGAAAGAAGATATCTTCTGTCGCTGAAAGAGTAATAGCGCAAGAACTTCCATTAAATGGGACGCCAGAATTCTTTAATATTTCTTTCTCAAATGAGGCTATAGCAGAAGAAAAAAGTAGAAGAGGCTCTAGAAACTCATCATCTAAAGTTAATACTTCTGCAATTGGGATAGAATGGGGCCAATTTAATCAAATTAAAAATTCTGTTCTCCCTTATCATTATAATAATAAAGGAAATTATTATGATATTAAAGAGGCTATTGATATTGTGCAAAGAGCCTATGGAGCAGTTGGAATTATCAAAAATGCTATTGATGTTCAAGCAGAATTAGCAAATGACGGTATTTTTTTAGATGGTGGGACTAAACGTGCGCGAGACTTTTTTACAGCTTGGTTTGAAACAATCGATTTAGACTCATGTAAAGAACAATATTTTAGAGAATATTATAAATCTGGTAACGTTTTCTTCTATCGGATTGATGGAGAAATAAAATTCGATTCTTTTGATAAATATCCGTCAAAATTAAAAAATATAAGAGTAAAAATTCCCTTAAAATATACATTATTAAATCCTTATGACATATCTTGCAATGGAGATTTAAGTTTCTCTATAACTTCTTATGGGAAAGTGCTTTCTAGCAAAGAAATAAGAAGATTGAAATCTCCTATCACAGATAAAGATAAAAATCTAAGGAATAGTCTGCCAAAAGATGTCTTAAAAAGAATAGATTCTTCAAACGGATTTGAGGCTCAAATCTTCTATCCATTAGAACCATCTAATTTAATATTATCATTTTATAAAAAACAGGATTACGAACCGTTTGCTATTCCTATGGTATGGCCTGTTTTGAGAGATGTCAATATGAAAATAGAGATGAAGAAACTTGATGCCGCCGCTATGAGGATGGTTGACCAGATAGTTTTACTCATAACAATGGGGGCAGAACCAGATAAGGGCGGAGTAAATGATAGATACATGAAAGAGCTGAAAGAACTTTTGGCTAATGGGAGCGTAGGAAGAGTTTTAGTCTCTGATTGGACAACGAAAGCAGATTTCCTTATTCCAGATTTAAATAAAGTTCTTGGAAAGGAAAAGTACGAAGTTTTGAATCAAGATATTAAAGAAGGACTTCAAAATATACTTAATTTAGAAGGAACATATAGTGGATTAAGTACAAAATTAAAAATTTTTATGAAGACACTTCAAGAGGGGAGAAGAAGGTTCTTAACTGATTTCTTAAAGCCTCAAATGGAGTTAATTGGAGAAAGACTTGGATTTAAAAAAATTCCAGAGCCTAAGTTTAAAGAAATAGATTTCGAAAATAAAGAAGCTCTGCAACGAGTAGCTCTGCGATTGTATGAACTTGGGGCAATAACCCCACAACAACTCATGGAAGTATTCGATAATGGAATCTATCCTCTTGGGGAGGAAATAAAAGATAGTCAAGAAGAATTTATAGAAGACAGAAAGAAAGGATTCTATAATCCTATCGTTGGCGGGGTTCCTATGATTGCCTCTAAGAGCGAGCAAGAGAGAATAAAAATTTCAAAAGAACAATTGAAATTAAATATAAAAGAAAATAATTTATCATCTAATATTCCTACCGAAGAAGAAAATAAAACTCCTAATCAAGCAGGAAGGCCGCAAGGTTCATCAAATGCGTCTCAAGAGAAATCTTATAGCATCAAAAAAATAAAACCAATATGTGATTATTTTAATAAAGTAGCAGAATCTTGTATCGAAGAAGGGAGGGAGTTCTTTAGGTCAAAGGATGAAAAAGTTATTTGCGATAAAGTTTATTCCATTTTGACAACAGTAGGAATGGCTTGCCCTATGGAAGATTGGAAGAAAAAAACATTAGAATGTGTAAAAAATCCAGAAAACCTATTCTTATTAGAGCCTTTAGAAGGAATTAAAGAAATATTAAATGAACATGATGGCCTAAATGATTGGGGAGCTTTAATTCTATATCATTCAGAACAATAACTATGTATTCAATAGCGCATATACCACTTAATTTTAAATGTAGACCAATAAATCAAGAATTTTTGGCTAAGGCGAGTAAAGAGCTTTCCTCTCTTATGCCAGAAGGAGTAGACTTCCAGACAAATAATGATTTATTTGGAGTTGTTTTTGATGCCGCTGTGGTCGGAATATTCAACGCAAACGATGATGGTATTGATGCCCAAGAGGCTGTAAGTATTGCAGATTCCTTCATTCATAAACCATGTAATTACGGACATGATTCTAACAATATAGTTGGACATATCGTAAATTATGGATTCACTCAATATAAAGGAGACAGAATATTTACCCCGGAAGAAGCTTTAGAAGCTAAAATTTTTGATATATCTCTAGCTTCCGTTATTTACAAAAGAGTTTATTCATGGGATGTATACAATATTATTCGTTCTACTGACCCGGATAGCGATAATTATTTAGGAATTTCCGCAAGTTGGGAAGTTGGATTCTCTGATTATGATATTGCAATCTGCAATTCAGAAGAGGACGATATTTATACTTGCGAAAGAATATCGTCCGATAATGATTTGTACAGAGAATATTCTTGGAGATTGAGAGCTAATGGAGGTTCTGGAAGATTGAGAGATGGGAGAATGGTGAAAAGGATTCTTAAAGAAGCTGTATTTTTAGGAATTGGATTTACAGAAAATCCAGCGGCTGATGTAGAACCTATTCAAGAATTTAAACCGAAAGAAGAAAATGAAAATTATCAATTCTTCACAGAAGTTATTTATGATGAAGCCGCCGCATCGGAATTATATAATGAAGCGAGAGAAGAATATTTAATTAAAAAAAAAGAGAAGAGCGAAGGAAAAGAAGAAGAAAATATAGAAATAACGAAAGATAAAATTAAAAAAATAAACAAAACAGTTGCATTTAATGTAAACACTTTAGAAGACTTCAATTTAAATAATATGACTCAAGAAGATTTTATTAAGCTTTTGAAAGAAAAAAATGTGACTATTGAAGAAGCTACTGCTTCCTCTCTTTTTCAAGCTTGTACAAATGTATTAAGAGAAGGTAATGAAAAATATCTTCAAGATATTAAAGATAAAGAAGAAGCTTTAGCAAAAGCACAAAAAGCTCAAGAGGAATCTAATGCAAAAATAGCGGATTTAGAAGCTCAGGTTTCAGAACTTCAAGAGAAACAGAAGGAAGCCGAAGTTCAAGAAATTTTTAATCAGAGAATGAGCCACTTTGAGGGGAAATATGCTATGGATGATGCAGAAAGAGAAGTCATTGCGAAAAGACTTTCTACCATAGCTTCCGAAGAAGACTTTAATGTTTTTGAATCAGAAATGTCTGTTTTATGGAAGAATAAAACTGAAATAGAAAAGAATGACAAGAAAAAGCTAGAAGAAGCTAAAGCTTCTATTGATAAACAAGTTCCTAACTCTATCGGAGATGAAGAAGAACTTCGTGAAAAGTTCAAAAAGCTTGCTGGTGGAGTGACAATCAAAATTAACTAATTATAATTTTATGGCAATAAGAATCCGTCCATTCCAAAACTATGAAGAGCATGATTTAATCAATATGTATGCTCTTGAACCTGAGTTAGCTAATGAAGACCAAATTTCTACAGGAAGTGGAGATATTGGTGTACTCGTTACTATCTCCAAAGCAGATTTAGATAATCCTACTATTATGTGGGAAGATAACGCCTATCTTGGCAAAACGAAAGCGAAACATTTAGGTACAACTAATCTTTATCCAATCAATCCATTGCAATTTAAACCCGCTAAAAAGGGAGACGTTTTCTTCGGGGTAACTTTATGGCAAACTTGCAAATACGATGACAATGGAGAAAAGCTTATCAATAAACGCGACCTTTTAGGGGCAAATCATGCTGTGCTTCCGGGTCAAACCGTTCCTGTTCTTACTCGTGGATGGCTTGATTTTTCTCTTGATTGCTTTGAGGTCGATGATGAAGCAAATCCGGGTATTAACCTTAACACGAAACTTACTCTCGCTACAAATACAGCTGGTAAGTTTGCCGTTGCTGAGGAAGGAGATGAGGTAATTGGTATCGTGCGGGCTAAGGGCACTTCTCAGAATGAAGAAGCTCAGCCTTATTATCGTGTACAATTTGGAATTAAGTAAGATTTTAAGTTAAGATATGAAAATCACTATCGAAAGAAGCAATGAATCCCTTGAACTGATTAAGGCTCTTGCAAGCAAGAATCCAAATGAAGTTTGGGATGCTCAAATCGCTATTGCGGAAATAGTAGGGCCAGTTCTCGAAGTTCAGGCAAATCAAGCCCCTGTCCTTTCTAATTTATTCGAGCTAAAGACTTTTGATGAAGGAGCTAATCCATCTATTCCTCTTGATGCTTACAGAGACATAACAGACGAAAATTATTTTTCTGTTTGGACTCAAGCTGTTGATGGGGGCCTCCCATCCAATGAAATCCGTCCTGTCACGGGAGAACTGAAAATCACCTTATCTAAAATTGATTCGGCGCAGAACTTCCATAAAAAATATATCGCTCAAGGGCAAATTGATGTGGTAGCTAAAGCATTTGAACGTATGGCTCAAGAGATGCTTGTAAAAGATGAAACTTTATCTGCCACCATGATTTTTGCCGCACTTGCCAAAGCAGTCACTAATGGCAAACAACATGTGGTACGCTCTGTAGTGTCAGGAAGAATTACTCTTGATGATTTCAATAATTTGAAGACATTCTCGAAGAGGCTTTACAAATCTTGGGCTGGGGGCACTCCAGAAGGACCAAGTAAAGCTGGATTTACTGATTTGTTCTTGTCTCCAGAAGCTATGGGCGATATTCGCAAAATGGCTTACAATCCAGTCAACACCGAAGCCGCGCCTATGGAAGGCGCTATTAAGAATGGCATTGGTGCTCCTGACGAAATCCGAAGACAATTATATTCTACTGCCGGCGACCCGACATTCTTTGGTGTGACATTCCATGAATATAATGAATTCGGTATCGGTCAAAAGTATAATAAACTTTTTGCTAAATTAGCTGAAGAAACAGAATTCGGTGGCTCGAAGTTTGAGGAAGCTACTTCTCAAATTATCTTAGGTATTGATAATTCTGTCGATTCTATGTATCGTTTCGCTTCCACCAATGGTGATGGTAGAACGATGACATTTGAACCTGATGACCAATATACAAGGCGTTCTGGCAAGATTGGTTGGTATGGTTACAAGGACGAAGGAAGAATTATTCTTGACGACCGAGCATTAACTGCTATAATTGTCTAAAAGAGACAATTTATGAGGAGGTCTCTCAGGAGACCTCCTTTTTTTATCTTAAATAATAAGAAAATGAGAGCGAGAAAAAATTTAGATTCAGCAAGAAGACAAGAGGTTCGTGAAACAGAAGAACTTCTTGGAGAAAATATAACAAACATATTTGGGACGAGAGATTTAGAAGTTTTTGAAGAAAATCTTAAAACAATGAAATATGAAGATATGATAGAACTTGCTCGGAAATTGGGTATTAATGTTCGTCAACCTTCTCAACGAATTGTTGCAACTCTTAAAAGAGAGTTTGTTGAAAGATATGGGACTTCGAAAAAGGAATATTCTCTTGATGAAATCAAAAGAACAAAAAATTTTGATGATTTAAGTGAGGATGATAGAGATGAAATTAGAGACTTGATGTATGTCCGAAGTAGGGATGAATGAAACAATTTTTGATGTTTTAGCCAGAGAAATTATAGCCGAATTAGGGGATGATTCCTTAAATGAGGCTCAAGTATCAGAATGGTTAAAATATAATCTTCAAGTATTAAATCTCAATATTTTAGAAAATTTAACAGAAGAAGATTTAGCCGAAGATTTGTTAGCTCAAGCTGTATTTAAGGCCATGTACTTTTGCAAATATTTCAACGGATTAGTGAGAAAGGCTCTAGATGGGGTTATTACATCTTCTGGTGAATCAACTATTCTTTCTATTAAAGATGGAACTTCTTCTGTGACATTTCAAAATAAGAACGAAGTATCGAAATCTTATAAGAGTCTATATGATTCAAGCAAAACCTATCTCGATAATCTAATAAATTCTTATAAAATGCATAAACTTATGCCTTATCAAATAGTCCAAATACCAGCTATCCCACCATATTTGAGTTTCGAATCTTAGTCGTGCTAGATTAAAAAGCGACATTCTATTCAGCCACATTTTCGCTCATTTTGAGCGAAAATGTGGCTGTCTTATTTAGTTTAGATTAATACATTAAAATCAATAGAGCATATCATTTCAAGAAAGATTAGAGCTATCTGCAAGTACTAGCATATAAAATAAGACCTTACTTTTAAAAAGTAAGGTCTTATGTCTTATAATAGTTTTGAAGCTAAATTACTAATTAGAGAGTATATTCAGAATAAACAAATACGCCATTATCAGTATCAGTCTTAGAGCCAATTTGAGTGGAAAGGGTCAAATCGGCGGTAGTATTACTACCAATAGAAGCGTTAATAGGTTGTTCATCAATAGTGCAATTTTTGATTCGATATTCTAAAGCAATTTTAGAATCATCGTTTGGATTCTTAATAGAAACAATAACGTCAACCTTTGGATTAGTAGATAAGATATCAGCAATGGAAACATTACTATTAACTCCATTGACAAGAGCAGAGATAGAAACTGTAGCTGTCAACGGGAAAGTAACAACACGCGCATAGAAATACTTAGTTCCCAATCTTTGCAAGCCTTCACGAGCAAGAGGAACAGAAATACTTACGCTCTGAATATAAGAGCCAGTAGAGCCAATTTGGGAAAAGTCAATTAAAGTTTTCTTTTGTTCGGTATCTGTCCCAGCTTCAACTATCTTCACATTAATATCTCCGGGACGCAAAGCCGAAATAGCAGGAGCTTCTGTTTTCCTATATTTTTGGAAAGTATTCAGTTGGACTTTATCAGTACTTGCTGTTCCGTCTTCGAGGCTAACCTCAGGGGAAGTAGCCTCGACTTTTACAGTTTCTTCTCCACCACTCACCAAAACACCATTAGCATTTGAACCTTCAATGGAAATTGATGCAGTAGGTAATTCGCCAACAGAAAAATTGACTGTGTAATCAGTAACGTAAACATTACCAAATCCAAGAATACCAACCGTCTCTTGAGAACCAGCAGCTAAAGACCAAGGTTCAATGTCAGTTGCATAAAATTGGTTGAGGTCAACACCTTCATCAGCGATACCTTCAAAAAAGTCCAATCCACCAGACGTATCTTCAAGCATATCTCCCATAAAGGAGTTGTTTGTAGGCCATGCCCCACCAGTCTTTGTCCCTCTATTTACTGTAAAACCAAGAGCTTCCTCGTTGAATCCTTCTGTGATATAATATTCAATAGTGCCACTAATTGTAGGAGCCTCTAAGTTGATTCTATCAATAGCGGCTAACTGACCGAACTCATTAATGTCTTGGAATGAGATAGAAGAAGTTGTGGAAAAGCTTTGAACGCGATAAAGTTGTTTTAAATTATCGGCAGTCGTTCCATCAGCCCCAATTGGGAGAACCTGAATACCTAAAGACTGATAAATGAGTCTATTTTTTCTTTTAGCCATAACAAAATTTTATGAAATTAATCTGCGTTTCTAATATCTTTACATTCAAACGAAAAAATTATTAAAAATTAAAGAACTATGATTTAATATCTTTATTCCTAGATTTCAATATTTCTCTCATTGTAGCCATTGCGCGTTCATGACTTTTTTCTTCATATTCTGCGAAAAAATCACTAGCCGTTTTTCTTCTATCAAGAGGTTTTGCAGAAATACTAACTTTACCAATTTTAGCGTCTCGTTTAACAATTGTCCCTCTTTTTTGTAGCTTAGATTCTTTTTTTGAAAAATAATTCATCATTTCACTTTAATCAATACTCTCATTGCTATATTAACAGGCCTATTTTCATTTGCAGTTGTGACACTTTTAGAAGCATCGAAAGTGATATTTTGAACGAGTCCTTTATATTGAGAAGACGTAGAAGGAACGGAATATTTGCTGAAATTATCGTATTTTTCAAAATCAAAAACGCCAGATTTAGCACCTCCCCATAGATAGGACCCACCAGTACCTAACAATGTAACTTTACCAGTAATATTCCTAATCGCATCAATTTGAGTTGAGCCGATTGGATTATTGGAGCTATAAGAACGAACAAACCATTGATTTTGTTTAAAATTAGGAAGAAGGAAATTATCTCCTTGACCACCATATTTATAGCCAATAACTTCAAAAAGCTCTGGATATTCTCGTTTGCTCATACTTTGCCCAGCACTTTCAAGCCAATACCCACCGAGTTTAATGGAAGGATTAAAAGTGAAAACAATATCACCTACTCTGCCAGAATCGCTAGAGCTACCTCCACCGCCTCCACCACCTGAGTTTGCTAATTTCAAATGACCAAGTTTATCAAGGACAAAATCTCCATTTTCTTCTAACAAGAAGCCACCTACTCTATCTGTAGTCGCGATTGGAGGAGATGTGGGAAACCTATCGAATCCATGCTTAATTCTTTCGTAAGGATTTTTTTTCATTCTCTATATCTTTCGCAATTTATGTCAAATTCTATGAACCCAATATATAAATTAGCGGTAGCTTCTCTGCTTATCTTATCATTAGATTTAGAGCAAAAAACATTTTCTATATAAAAAATATTATTTTTATTTTGCACAGATTCTTTAGAAATATTGTCATAATTAAATTCGCCTAACTCAATAAATTTTTCCTTAAAAACTCCCATTTCATTCAAAGGATAATTTTCATCATCAATCTCAACAAATATTTCATCTCTAGAATCATTAAAGATTGATAGAACACCATCTAAAAAGTATTGGTCTTGAGAGAAAATGACCGCTTTACAGGCTATTTTGCTGTTCATCATGCCACCAAAGGCAAATGGCTCATTTGTAAAATCATCTATACATAAAATAATTTTAGGAGTTAAAAATATATTTTTTTTCTTTTTTCTTTTTTCCTGAGCTTCTTCTACTACATTCGTAATAATCTCGCCTTCTGTTAAATTAGAGAAAGAAACAGAGCATTCTTGAGGTGAGCAAAGTAATTTTATGCTATCTTTATGTACTGGTTGACATAATATATTACCACCAGCGAACTGAACTCTTGCTTTGAAAATATCTAATAATATCTTAGGGGTTACTGAAACATTTTTTAGAGAAGAATCATAAATAATTGATTCATATGGTGATTGCCATTCATCTAATCCAATATAAAAAGAAGATTTTCCTGAATATTTAAATTCAACTTCTTCAGTGGAATATATTTCTCCTTTCTTATTAAGGAAATTCTCAAACCATAACAGATAAGAAGTAGAAAATTTATGAATGAATTGTTTTTTCATGATTTTAGAATAAAATTAATATATGATTTCATTTTTTCATCAAAATCCCGAAGCATCATTGTTACATACGGCGTATTTTTAAATCTTCTTATATGACTTTTTAGAGCGAATGTTTTGGGTTCTTTAATTAAAAGGCCTGTTCCAGAACGAGAATAAGAAGATATTTCTTTACTATGCTTATATTGAGCAATATTAGGCAATCCATGCTCTATTCCTCTAACCCAACTTCTTCCCTTTGCCCAAGGTAAAGGGGTATCGCGATAGATATTCTCTATAGATGGGGCAATTATTTTATAATCTACTTTTGAACCTTTTTGATAAATACGAAGTTGAATATTTTTTATTTTTCTCCGTATGATATCAGTAGGATTGTCGCCACTATCAAACCCAATGAAAGAAAAAAGACATCCATACCCGCTTAATGTTCCTGATATATTACTCCCATTTGGACCCATATCTATCTCTTGTGTAACAGGATGAGAATTAAATTGTTGAAGGAGTTCGTCCTTTGCAATTGCTATATAATCTTTAAGTTTTGGGGTAATGGACCTATCTATTGTCGTCAATGAGCCACTTTCTATAATGGAGGCTTTATAATTTATTCTTACAGATTTTGTATTGACCTTCATTAAACTTCTGATGTGTCAGGGCTTAAGATGAAATCCCAAAATAATCCATTAAATACTCCGTTGCCAACTGGTTTCGAACTTGAAGTTAAAGTCATTTCCTTACCATCAATAATAACTTTTTCTGCATTTTTCAATAATTCATAGCCTTCTTTATCAACACGCACAACACATTTACCATCAACTAAATTTGCATGGATATTAGAATCTAATGTATTCAAACTATTGAAGTCCGTATTATTATAATAGATGCGGGCTTTTACATTATTTTCTGTATATACAACTTCTTTTTGAGAAAGACTATGTTTATATGCACCAGAATAAGAATCGTCTGTTGAAATAAAAAGTATTTTTTCTGCTTGAAAAATTGTAATATCTCTCGATAATTCATTATGAAGAATAGTCAATTTACTTCTGATAGCTTCTTTCTGAGAATCATTCAATAACATCTTAATTTATTACACATATGCTCAAGACAGCCAAAAAAGACAGAGTTCTTTATGAGTTTATTATAAAAAAACCTGTAGAAAAGACAATCGAAATTTCCGAAAAAGATACTGAGACAGGAGAAGAAATTGTTCGAAAAAAGAAGGTTGAAACAGTTGAAGAAATTAACATAAGGTGTTTAAGACCAACAAGAAAAAATATTGAAGAAGCAGAATTTCAATATTCTTTGAAGTTATCTGAATGTCTCAATATGGGTATCATGACAAAGCAAATGCTGTATAAAAAATACACAGATACAGGCGGTCTTTATACAAATGAAATTTTCAAAGAACTTACTGAAAGATATGAGCGTCAAGTGGAAATAAAAGAATTATTCACTCTGCTAAGTTCAACATTATCCGACAAAGAAGATGACGAATTGACAGAAGAAGAGAAAAATAAGATTCAGGAATTGCAGAAACTAATTCCTGAATATGGGAAAAATTATCAGCGAATTTTAGAAATTGAGAGTGAATATGACACCTTATTTACTCATACTGCTGATAAACTAGCGGAAAATCATAAATTAAGATACTTTATTATTAAAGGAACTCAAATAAAGAATCCGGGAGAAGAAGATTATAAAGATTTATATGAAGTTCCTGTTGATACAGTCACAAAAAAGATTGAGTTCAATGACCAAGTAGAAAAGTATCTTGATTTGGAAGATGAAGATGACCCTATTTATTTCCAAATTCTAGAAAAAGTTCAAAAGGTGTATGGTTTGTATTTCTATCGCGCTGATGTTCTTACTAAAGAACAATTTACAGAGGCAATGGAACTTCTTGAAAAAAATGAGCAAAAAGAAAAGGATTTGAGAGAAAAAGCTCAAAAATTAGAGATGAAACAAAAAATCGAAGAAGCAAAGGCTAAGGGAGAAGAAAAGAAATCTAACGAGGAAGCCGTTTCTAATTCTTCAAATTTAGAAAAAAAACAAGAGAGGCCAAAGAGGAGAAGAAAAAAAGAAGATAAACTTGAAGGAGCTTAAATGAAAGAACATGATGCGGCTTTTCTATTGAAGGAAATCGTGTCAGGATATTCTATTGTTGAGGTATGTGGGACAACTGCATACCTCAAACATTATTCTGACTATGAGAGAAGTATTATCCCGGAAGAAACGCAAAGAATAATAAACGAATGTGTTAGGCAAGGTATGCCTCTTGAAAAAACAGCTTTAGAAATATCTTATAAAAATGGAGCATGGAGTCAGAAAGAAGAAGATGAAGTCATCAAACAAAGAGGATTTGTTGAATCTTTAATTTTAACACAAGAGAAAACTATTCTTCCATCACAAAAAAAAGAGCAACAAAAAACAATAGATAAGGAACGTTTTAACCTTATCAGGATGGAGAGAAAAAGAAAAGATTTATTAGGGAGAACAGCAGAAGATTTTGCAAATGCGAAAGGATATGAAAAATTTGTCCTTTCTCTTCTTTATAAAGACGAAAAGCTTTCGATACCTCTTTTTTCAGAAGAAGATATTGAATTATTAGAAACTGATGAAGTAGAAGAAATATTTAAAATATTCAAAAGAATTAAAGAGTCTATATCAGAAGCTAAATTAAATGAATTAGTAGTAAGCGAATTTTTTTCTTCCTATTTAATCATAGCCGAAGACCCAACAGCATTTTTCGGCAAAAATGTATTTGAATTAACATCTTTTCAAGTTCGTTTAGTTAGTTTAGCAAAAACATATACGAACATATTCAAAAATTATCAAATACCAGAGTCAATAGTTCATGATTATGAAAGAATTATTGCATTCGTAAAAAAAGAAAATAGTAAAAATAAAGAGAAAGACGATTCTCACACGATGAAATCTTATGTCGGAAGCACTAAAGAAGATTTAGATACTTTAGAGCCTGAATCAAGTAAAATAAAACTAGTTGATTTATTAAGGAAAAAAGGTGGCAAGTTAGATATTAAAGATTTGTCCACACTTTAATATTAAGACCTCTGTGTAAATTAAAGAGAGATGGCAGGAAATAATAACAAAGTAAAAATTGATGCTGAACTAAATGTTAGCCTGAACTCTAAGTCTTTACAACAACAGGCTAGGAGGGCAGTAAAAACTGTAGAGAGAGAAATAGCTAGCTTAGCGAGCCAAGTTGATGTGACTAAACTTATCAGAGCTAACATGCCATCTCGAGCATTCAGAGATTATGAGGCACCACTAGGAAAAATAAATGGACTCGTCAATGACTTCGATAAGAGTTTAGCCGCATCTAATGCTAGAGTCCTTGCTTTCGGGGCTTCCGTCGCTTCTGTGGGCGCGGTAGAAAGAGCTTTTTCAAGCTTATTAGATTCTACTATTGATGTTCAAAAAGCATTAAAAGAACTTCAAGTCATTTCGGAAGCATCTAATTCTGAAATTGTAGAATATGGAAATCGGCTTTTCGATGTAGCAAGAAATACAGCAACTTCATTTAAAGATGCGGCAAAAGCGGCATTAGAGTTTTCTAGACAAGGCCTAGCCATGAATCAAATCATTGAGAGAACTAATGATACCATGATTATGATGCGTCTTACGGGTATCAGTCTTGATGAAGCTATTAATGGTTTAACTGCCACCATCAACGCATTTTCCAACGAAGATTTATCTTCTAGTGAAATTCTGAATGCACTTTCTGCTATCGACTTAGCGGCGGCGGCTTCTACTGATGGTATCATTCAAGGTATGGCGCGCTCTGCTTCTGCCGCGCGTTCAGCAGGGGTTTCGTTCCGAGAATTAGCCGCATTTATTGCAACATTACAAGAAACGACAGGTCTTCAAGGTGGTGTCTTAGGTAACTCTGCTAAATCAATATTCACTAGAATTATTGACCCTTCAAAATTGCAAACTTTAAAAGGGTTTGGAATTAAAGTAGAATCTGATAATGGGGAATTGCTTGAAACAATGGACATATTGAAAAATATGGCTAAAACTATTAATGGTTTAGGAGGCGTTCAAGTATTCGGAGATAGGTCAGAACTAGTTAAGTTTTTAAAAGAAATGTCTGGGCTTTATCAAATTGATAAACTGACATCCTTGATGAATGATTTAGGAAGAAGTTTAGAAAGTCTTCCTGAAGAAAAAATAAAGGAAATCGAAAGCTCTTTAAACTCATTTGGGCTTTCTTTAAGTGGGCCAGATGGGTTAAAACAAGGCGTTGATGTTCTCAAAGAAATTTCTATTCAAATTAAAAATACTTCTGATGAGGCGCAAAAAAGTAAATTACAACAACTTTATAAAGAAGTAGAAAAAGGGGTATCTCGTTATGATAGAAATTTATTAAATGCTAATCAAGCTGTAGATGAAGCTTACCAAAAAAATGCAATATTAAATCAAACATTAGATGCGCAAATCCAAAAACTTAAAACAACGGGCATTGAATTAGGTTCTGCTTTTGGCAACACGGCTTTTCTAGATGATTTGACAAGTGGATTATCTACAGTTAATAATTTACTTGAAAAAATAACAGATGGTATTAAAGGAGAAGGTTCTTTAGCATTTCTTGAAAATGTGGTTCAAGGAATCGGTTCTATTTTGACTGGGCCAGGATTGGTTTTAGCTATTGCGACAATAGGGAAAGGTATTTCCTATATGGCAATGCAAACTAAGGATTCATGGATTTCTTTCATGAATTTAAACAAAGCCTCTCAAAGGCAAGTTCAGTATGAACAGCTTTTAAATAATTTATATCAGAATAATGCTGATATTCAAGCAGTTATAACTGACAAAACTATTAGTAGAACGGCTCAAGCTCAAAAAGTAATTTCTCTTCTTGATGCAGAAGTTGCCAAAAGTCAAACTTTAGCAAAAATATACGCTGAAATTGCGGCGACAATGACTTCAATGACAACATTGAATGTTTCTCAAGCTAATATCGGGGCATATCAAAAGGGAAAATTTGTCAAAAATAGAGCAAGTGGAGATAATGCTTTTGTTAAAGAACAAAAAGCTATTCAAATGGGGATAGGTGGTGCTAGGAAAAATGCTTCTCCCGTCATTATGAATAATTTTCCATTAGATGGAATAAAACAAACTGTTGTCGCTAATACTGACGAATTTATTGTTGACACTGGAAATGGGAAATACAAAATATTAAATAGGAATCAAATAAAAGAACTTACTAACTCTAAAAATTTCGCGAAGGGAAGTATTAGAGAAAGTAGCAAGTTTAATCCAATTGGAGAAGCATTTATAACAAGAGATATAACGAAAGGTGTTATAAATAAAATAAATGCTCTGAGCGGAGTAGCAGATAAGGCCGCTGGTTCAACAGAGAACTTATCAAAAGCTATATCTAAAGATTCTGTGGAAAGAGAAAAAAGTTTGACGGGACTTATAAAATGGTCTATAGCCGCTTCTTTCTTAAATGGAGCATTATTAGATGTATCAGAAGGAGCTAGTACTACAGCAATTGTTTTTTCTAAACTAGGAAAAGCGCTTTCTACTTTTATCACAATGAAAATGGCTTCTTCCGCTTTTGGGTTTGGAATGTCTGGAAAAGATGTGATAAACGCTCCATTGGAATCAGCAAAAAGTTTTCTTGGAGGATTTAGTAAAGCGAGGGAAATAGGAAAGTCTAATATGGCATCTTGGCGAGCTGGCGACACAAAAACTATTTCCCTCATTCTTAATAGTTTCAAAACTCTTGGGCCTGTTCTGAAAGGGGTTATTGGAGCATTTACTAAATTCTTACCAATTATAGGTTGGGTTGCAACTGCTTGGCAACTAATGCCAGATAGATGGCAAGATTCTATTATAAATAGATTCAAAAAATCATTTGGACTGTTAGAAACGCCCGCAGATAGAGCGGCGAAATCTTTGGAAGAATTAGCGATTCAATCAGCTAAAGCTACAGAAGGAATTTCAGGTCAAGATATTGCAAAGAATATTGAGAAAGCTATAGAAAATTATAGAGTTTCTAATATTACTAAAGATAAAAAGGCATATGAAGAGGTAAAAACAGGGGATGAACTTATCAATAAATCGATAGAAGAAGTTCTAAAATCTTCTGTGGGGACACCTAAATCATTAACAAATGCTATTTTAGATGAAGTATTGAAAAATGTTCAGATAACTAATCAATGGTCTAGAGTTCGAATAACTCCAGAACTTCAAAATGAAATAAATAAAAGTATAAAAAACCGTATTTCGAAGGCTGTTGAGCAAGGCGATTGGGAGAACGTGTATAAAGGGACGGCAATAACGGCAGAACTTGGGCCTTATGCTGGGGCTGGGGCAACTTATAGTACGCGAGGAAATATCAGTTATGAATCTCTTAGAGATAATGCTGGTTCAGCAAAATTAGCGGCAGATATATATATTCAACAGAGAAAAGCGCAAAAACTTCAATCTCAAGAGGTACAAGAAGAAATAACAAAATTAAGAACTTCTGGAAGAATAGCAGAGATTCCTGAATATTTAAAAAAAATATCGGATGAAGCAGATATAATTTATGCCGCAGAAGTTGATAAATTAATAGAAGCATTTACAGAAACTAAAAAATATAGAGATGAGGCCGCATTATCATCTGATAGGGCTTATAGGAGCCTAGTAGAATTTTTAAAAAAGGCTCCAATAATGGGAGAGGATGAATTAAAAAAACTAGGGATATCAGATAAAGATGCCAAAAAAATAAGAGAGATACAAATTAGTATAGTAACTAAGATTAAGAATTTTATATCTGACATAGGAGATATATTAAAAAAGACATCAATATTAAATAATATTCCAACAGAATTAGATTCGTCTCTAATAAGAAAAAATATTTATGGTTCTGCGGCAGAGAAGATTCAAGCTCAAGGCTCTATAGAGCAAAGAAATATATTAAGAGAAAGGACTTCTAATATCCTCTCTATAAGGGAATTAGCCGCAAAATTTTTGAAAGAAAACTTAACAAGTTTAGGCTCTGGATTTTCGAAAGATAACCTTGATGAAACTCTTAGAAAAATAAACCAAGCTACATCAGCTAATGAAATACAAAATATATTCATTGAGATAGGAAAATGGGGTAAGCAATTTCAAAACTTAAATCATGAAGCGGCACAAAAAGCCAAAGATTTTTTTAGGACGATTGAAAATAAAGATTTAGAAACTGCATCAAAAGAATTAAAAGATTCTATAAATAAGGCTTCAACAGCTTTAGGTGAATTCGACAAATATTTTTCTAGTACAAGATTCAAAGAAGCATTAAATAATTTAGAAACTCAAATTAATGAGTTCACAGCAAGAATTAAAAATATTGATTATAATAACACAATACAGCAAACAATTCTTTCTGCAAGAAAAACTATTAGCCCATCATTAAGTACTGGAATTGAAGCTCAAAAATCTCAATTAGATTATGAATCTAATATGAGAAAAATAATGTTGGAACAACAAAGATATTTTGCCGAAGTTGAGAGAGAAGTAGTTCAAAGGATATCTAATCTCAGTTCTTCTCAAGATAGAGATGAACTCATGAATATTGTTAATGGAATTAGGCGTTCCGAAGGGGGATTCTCAGACATTCAAGAGGTAAGTGCTCTAGTCGGGAAAATAGCAAAAGCGGAAGAAGAAGCTTTCCTTCAAGAGAATAGACAAAGATTAGCTTTAGCTATACAAGAGCTTAGAAGTGCTGATATGCAATATAAAGCGGCTAATATTCAATTAAGTGCCGCCGAGCAAACGTCAAAAGCCATTCAAGAACAGTTAAACAATAGACAAGCTAAGATTTCTGTCCAAAATATACTACCAAGCTTATTAAAAAATCTCCCTTCTGTTACAAATACCCTTAGTGGCAAGAGAAGTTTTGAAGGAGATAATATTACAAAATTCTCACAAAGTTTATTGTCAGAATTACAAAAAGCTTTTGATAAGACTCTTAATATTGTAACACCTGATTCTATTGAAGAGAACGCTAGAAGACAACAAAGTTTTTCTATGTACGGGAAAACTTATGATATAAGTACTCAAAAAGCTCAAGAATCTATTAAAAAGCTCCAAGAGCAATTTACTTTACTAGGAAACGCATTAAATCAGAGAGTCAATATTCAACTCACTAGTTTCTCGGCAAAAATTAAACAAACTTCTGATGCTATCACTAAAATGCGTTTGAATATGGAAAAAGAAGATGTTGATTTAGAATCAGATATACTTCTTTTACCGGATGAGGTTAAAGAAGTTGTTCGAGGTTTTGATTTATTAAATAAAGCTAATAAAGAATTAGCTATTGGACAAATGGAGGTTGCTCAAGCCAATCTTGAACAACGGAGAAGTCTTCTGGAGGCTACTAATAGAATAGAAGATGTCGGAAAACGCGCTGAAATAGTACAACAATTTGATAGTAAAAAATCTAATGATGAATTAGCCAATATAATTGGTAGAGCTTTAGCAGAACAGGAAGTATTAGGATTAAAATCAACCGATATTTTTAAGAGTTCGGTTGATGATTTTGGGAAATTTAATGAGATATTTAAAACGGCTATCAATGAATTTGATAAGGCCGTAGATAAAATTGTAGATAAAAATCCAAGAGAATTGGGAAATATAAGAGGTTCTTCTATTCAATCGCTTGCACGAGAAAGAAACTCTCAAACTTCCTATAATGGAATAGGAATTGTTAATGCAGGAGGACCAACGGACATTCCTTCTGATGATGATTTGAACCCATTTGAAGGTTATATAGAAGATGTAGAGACAACAGCGGTAGCTATGTCTGATTTAACAGATGCTACCACTAAAGCCACAGAAACAGTATCTAAACAAAAAGAAAAAACAGAGGAACAAATTGATGCACTTGGCAAGGCCAATGCTGATTTGTTAAAAAATAATGATGCTACCACTAAAGCTACAGAAGCACAAATTAATTACAAAAAGGCTGTTAATGAAGCTCAAAAATTCTTAGAGAGATTTACGATTATAGGAAATAAAGCTATCACTGCGGCTACAGCGGCAGAAAAATATTCTTATCAACGACAAGTAAATATTAATAATGAAGGGCCTAAAAATATTAAAGGTTATGAAAATATGACCTATCAACAGGCTATGGAAGAGGCGTTGAAGAAAGGAGATGCAGGAAAAGAAGATTTATTAAAAATTCAAGAACAATTTAATAAAAGATTGGAGTTCAAAACATTCAACGAAGGTTGGAGCGAATCATTAGCCCAAATGTCTGATGATGCTAAACGGCTAGAAGAAAATATGGGTAAAATGATTGGAACAATTAAAGATGGTTTTGTTGATGTTTTCACAGACGCTATTACTGGCGCGAAAAGCTTCGAAGATGCCATGACAGATATGGTTACAAATGTAGCCAATCAAATAATTAAGCATGGTTTAAATAGTTTAATTTCCAATATGTTTAGCGGGGTGGCTGGATTAGGAAGTGGGGGTCAACAATCGACACCCGCTATTTATTCTTCTCAAAGTGGTATGGGAGGAGGAATATTTAGTTGGTTGACTAATCTTTTTGCGGAGGGTGGTCAAGTTGTCGGAGGTTCTGGTGTAAGGGATGATGTTCCAGCTTTATTGACTGGTGGCGAATATGTTCTAAAGAAAGATACGGTTTCCAGAGTTGGGAAAGATTATTTAGACATGCTCAATTCTGGTAAAGTGAGCAAATTTGCTACCGGCGGTTATGTTAAGGGAAGAAACTCGGAAAGATGGTATTTAGATAATGGCGGTTATCCTACTGATACAAGCAAAAGTAATACTGGTGGCAATAATGGATTTTATTCTCCCGGAAAATATGGTTACGGTTCGATTGTGGGGAGAAATGATTTGAAATCATTTGCCACTCAATCATTTACGTCTGGTCAATATGATATTATCAAGCAAAATGACACAGGTGGGGTGATTGGATTAGAAAATGAGAGTTGGAGAATTTCTGCGTATGGAAGAAATGCCGATACAGTAGAAAATCAAACTACGGAAGCTGATAAGCGTGAAGCATTTAATCTTGCGGACCAAGAACAGAAACAAGCTGATGCTTTAGAGAAAGAAAGAAAAAAACGTAAGAAAAGCATGTGGAAATCAATTGTAGGCACGGCGGCTATGATTGGTCTCAATTATATTACTGGTGGCATAGGAGGCAATAGCACATGGGGATTAGCTGGACTTTTTGGTGGAGGTAATTCATCTTGGGGGAGAGGAATTCAAGAGTTTCAAGGGGCATTTGGTAATGGGCCAAGAGGGAGTGACCAAGTTAATATACTTCGAGGACTTTTTGGTATGAAGAGGCTTGAAAAACAGAGAGCTTCTGGTGGACCTATTACATCTGGAACTGCTGGGCGTGATACTACGCCTATAAATGCTATGAATGGCGAATACGTTATCAGTAGAGATGTCGCTCGTAACATTGGAACGCCATTCTTAGACGCTTTGAACAATAACCGAGTATCATTTGCTAATGATGGAGGAAGTCAAACTTCTGGACCTGTTGGAATGGATTTTTCGAAGCTTATTGATAAATTTGATGAAATGATTACAGTTGTCAAAGAAGCTTTCGAAACTTCAGCTGGAAATATTACAATCAATATAACAGACAATAGTACAGGTGGAACCCAAGAATCTCAACAGGGCGAGACCTCAGAAGATAATCAAAGACTTGCCCAAAGGATTAAGGAAGTTGTCCGAAGCACTATACTTGAGGAAAAAAGAGTGGGTGGCATGTTGAACGCGACTAAGGCATAATGAATGCGTTAAATATCAATAATATAGTATTTTGCATTGGAGAAGAAAATGGGATAATTTCCGATTTTTGGAAAGACGTTAATGTCATATCGCTGACCAATGACTTTTCTAATTCAACAGGTGCTTTATTAGGAGGATTGTCGCAAATTGTTCCAAATGGGACACCAACTATAAATTTTTCTATAGAAAAACCATTAACATTTAATGAGAAATTGTTGGATTATTTCATAGGCCAACATACCGCCGCATTAGTGGAAGCATCTTTTGATAACTTAACTCAGAACGAAACACCAGCAAATATAAATGGAGCTAATTTTGACGTAATAATGACTGAGTATTCGATATCATTGAACCCAGGAGAAATTCCATTATTATCGGCATCATTTGTAGGGAAAAAAGTTTATGTTCCAGAAAAATGGTCAGTAACTCTTAAAAGAAATTCGGAAATGGAAGAAAAGGAAATACCTAAAATGGATAGAATAATTCCATATTTAGATATATTTGATGATGAAGCAATTTTTACTATGAATTTCTCTGAAAGAAAAAATGTTTTGATAAGATGGCCGATGAATTGGAAAGACAAAATGATTGTTCTTGAATCTCCACTAATAAATCAACAATTCTCGGCGTCTGGGTACGCTTCTTCTCTTTCAGATTTTCCATTTAGTAGTAATATAGATTTACTTGAAAAGTATTTAAATCAGCGGAATGAAATTTTAGGAGTGAGAATACAATCAGAAAAATTTGATGAAAATAATGACTATTTTTTGAAGAATTCTAAATTAAATAGTTTGAGCACGAGTATTTCTGATTCAGATTATTTACTATTTGGAATAGATTTTTTAGGAAGTAAAACTATAGTATAATGACAACCCCATTAAATCCAATCGATAATAAAGATAATAAAGTAGGATTTTTAGTATCAAAAGATTATAATTATAGACTAGTTCCTGTCCAAGCAGAGTTTAATTGGTTCTGTGGGGTATTCTCGTCAAATATTTTTGATAAATCATATCAAATTTCAGCTCAAGGGGTAAACTCTACTAGAATAAATGCTAATTTAACTTTTGATTTATCAGAAGATGAGGCAGATAATATGATTCACAATCTTAAAATGAATCAAGTTAATACGGTGATGACCCCATCTTCTTATATCGACCCAAGTGGGATTCTGAAAGAAATGCTTTTATACATAGATAATTTAACAATAACTAATGCAGAAAATGGGAGAATAAATTTATCATTAGCTTTAGTCACTGATACTGCTTCAACTATAACAAAATGGAGAGATTCATTTTTTATAAATGTGCGCACTTTTGATGAAAATGATAATGGAACAAAAAATAATCTTGAAAAATATGATATAGTTTATTCAGATAAAGTATTTTATTATATGCTTGATGAAGTAATTGATACAGATTTGATAGAAAAATATAATGGAGATATAGTAGATGCGGCTAAAGCAGAAGGAAAAAAGTATGTTCTTCCTTTGGAAGTCATCACCCCATTTGAAAGACAATTATCGCCTGATTATTACATTAATGATTTCAAAGAATCCTATCCTGTCCGAGCATGGAAAGGAGAACAAACATACGATTTTCAAGATGTATCTGTAAACATCCCTTCTTTAGAGAAGAAACAGCTTCTTTGTTGCCTTCATTTTTTGGAACATCAATACGGATATAAAAATTTTAGAATTCCACAAATAGAAAATGATTCATATTGGTGGAATACTCAAAAATGGACTCATGTATGGAATGTTGGTGATTATCATTCCTTAAATATATCAATTAATCAAAACCACGCTCCAAGAAATTATAAATAATGAAATTTACGAGAAGAGATGATATATTAGTAGCTTGGGGGAACGATGGAATACAATATTATGTTCCATTAGTTCAATCTTTGGATGTGAATGTAAGTACGAATGTATCAACCATCAGTCAATCTGGTACTTACGAAAAAAGGCAAGAGGTACTGACTGCCCCCACGGTCGAAACTTCCATCGAAATTTTAGGTAAAGATAATATAATAAATGAAGAATTATATTTTTTTAATTCTCCAAATGAGATAGAACGTCAAATTTTCAATGATATTAATTCTCCAATAAATATTTTTATTTTATTAAATGATACAAATGATTATGATGATTTAATCAGAGCAGTCGAAATGGCTTCTATGGGAGAAAAACATGATGTATACGGATTAAAAATTGATAATTGTTACATCAATTCTTATTCTCTTTCTATTGAGGCCGGAGGTTTAATAAATCATAATTTAGGATTTTCAGGAAGTAATATCGAAGGGAAAAGAATAGAAATTGAAGAAGACGCTGAAAATAATTTAAGTTTAGTGCCCAAAAATATTGGATTAGCTTATAAACTTAATTTATATAGCTCCGATGGATTATTTAATCAACCAGTATCTTCTTTTTCGATTGACTTAAATATTGATAGAAAAATAAAATATACTTTTTCAAGGAAAATAGACATTCCAAATAGTACAAATAATTTTTTGGCCCCAAAAATTAATAAAGCAGAAAGTTCATCGAATTGTACTTTAACTATTAATACCGTAAGTGATTTAAAAAGCAAAGATTTTACTACGGAATATTTAAGAAATGCAAAATCTTTATTGAAGGACTTCCGAATAATACATGATGAACCATCTAAAAATAATGCTCCAATACGAACATCTATAAATTTTTATAATACGACATTAAATAGTGTTAGTATTGAAGAAAATGTTGATGGACTTATGAATATATCTTACAGTTTTAATGTTGTAGTACCAACAGAAACAATTAGTGATATTCGCAAGGGGATTACCACAAGAAAAAGATATGAAAAATATATTCCAGCTAAAAATAGAAGTGAAATTCTAAATATTAATGAAAGTTATAGAACAGATTTACAAAATGGAGTTTGGGATTGGGAACTTGATAATTTAGAAAATGGAACTTCTTTATTTGATTATCTAACATATCCAAGCGAAAATACATTAGAAAAGTTCGTTAGTTCATGCCCAAAATTAGTGAATGCTAATAGAATGTTTAGGGGCGCAAATAATTTAAAGAAAATTAGTTTATATCTTCCAAATTGTACTACAGCGAATGAAATGTTTTATCCATGCACTTCGATAGAAGAAGGTATAGTAGACCTACCGAAGTGTACCAACATCAATAGTTTATTTAGAAATTGTACATCTCTTAAAAAATTAATTATTAAGAGGCATAATTCCACTTCTGCATCAACGTTAGCTTATATATGCGCTAAACTTCAAAAAATAGATATGGATTTCAGTAATATCACCTCTTTATCCTATATGGGAGAGAGAAGTGGTTTTACTGAATTTAAGCATAATACAACTAAGGTATCAAATATAAATAATTTCCTTTTTCATTCAGAAAAAATGAAAGAGTTTAATTCTCCTTTTCCTCTTGTAAAATATGCAAGTAATGCTTTTGGATATGCTTTTATAAGAACATTTAGATACCCAATAGATGAAGATGGGAATTGCATATATGTGAGCGGAAAACCGCAAGCTAAAGATACTGACGGAAGTGGTATTTATGAATATCTCACTTTGCCAAATTTAATAGATGGAACTAATGCATTCATCAATTGCCGAGTCGATTTACCTTCCGCTGTAAGCATTCTCAAAAGTCTACAACAAAAAGATACATCTTTAGGAACAAGTGCTAAATGGATTCTTACGTTAGGCATGGAAAATACTTATAAAGAGAATCCAAGTGTATTAGAAGCAATACAACAAGCCACGGGAAGAGGATGGCAAGTGAATATGACATGGATGACTCCATATAATCCTTTTAAAAATTCTTCGAGAGCAAAAAGGGCAATCTTAAAAGAAGAAAAACTGTCTTGGTTCAAAAAACAAGAATATGATGGGGGAGAATACGAAGACGAATATGGGAGAAGGTGGCAAATTTTAAGAGCAGATGAAATTTTTTGTGATTCAAAAAATGCATCTCAATTAGGATATAAAAAGTTTTCTTCTGATGAAGAAGCTATTGATGAATGGAAATTAGTTTATAAGGGAAGTGAACCACCTAGTGGAGAAGAATGCCAAGAGAGTTCTTATCAATAAGAAAATTCTTTATCATGAAGAAGGGTTTAGTCAACTGTACGAAAAAATCGTACAGTTGAAAATGATTGCTTCCGATGGTAAAGCGAGTTCGGTGCGAGAAACTTTGTTCTCTTCCAACCACCTTCCCAAAGTCTGAATATCCAGCGGGCGTTTCTCGTCCATGCGGGCAATTTTCTCCTATCAGGATGATGAATGGAAGAATCCGGGTTATTTATGATATTAAATAGCTTGCTTAATATTATCCAAGGCAAGATTGAGTTTCTTTACTGTATCTCTATCATTCCAAGAAGCTTTAGCTTTACGTTTGTCTGGATTATACTCAAGACGAAACATTTTATCATCAACAGTACAAACATTAGCGGATAAACCTACTCCCTTTTTTGTTTGATAATCAACCGAGTCCTTAAACTTACAAAATAAATTAATGAGCTTAGAACTTAATGCATCTGCTTGTTCAGCCTGAATCATTACTGTAAAACGGACGCCTTTTTTGAGAGCGCGTTTAATAGCTAAAAATACACCCTTATCAGCATAAATTTCATGGTTCAAGCTTCGAGCAAAAATACGAACAGAAAATGTGGCCGCATTGATGAATTGAGCTAAAACAATTTTTGCATCGTCTGTAGAATCATTATAAAAATACGCATTCTTTGGTGCGTCCTTCATAACTTCAACATAAGTTCTATACGCATTATTAGACATGATAGATTGCATACTAAAGGCATCTTATTATAATTCTACAACTGCTGCCAATCCTTCTTTAACTAAATAATCAAATTCTAAATTTGCGACAATTCTCTCTTTCGCTTTATCAGGTGTTAATGACGCATCTCCATCAAAGAAACAATAAGTAAAGTCAGAATAAAGACGTTCTTTAAGTATATTTATCTTATCATCCAGAGAAAGATTTTTATTATTTTTATAAAGACGATTTAATGCTTCTTTCCCTTCGGGACGAATTTCTTCATCTGTACTTAACATTATGTTATTTGTATTCATGGTGCTTTACAGGTATATTATGGGTCCTATATACTTAACTCCGATTACTTCTTAGAAAGAAGTAAATCATTAAACATCTTTAGGATGTTTCTTCCCTTTTCTTTCTTTTGAATAATTATCAAAAAACTTTCTTTTTATTGGGTCGATACCACCATTTTCTTCTGCTCTTTTATGAGAAAGTTCCCTGCTTCTTTCCATAGTATCTCCTATTGTCTCATGAGGGGTAGAAAATTGAGCTAGTTTATCAATATCATAAATATCATTGGGGAGACCTTGTTTGAATGAAGGTATAGAAGCTAATCTAATAGCCTTTGTGAAATCATCAAGAATTATTCTTTCTCCTATTCTTGGAGCTTCTTTCATTGAAAAAAAAAGTTCTATAATACTCCCATCTTCTTTGCGAAAAAGATAATTTGGCATCACTTAAATTTAGTTAATATAGTCAAAACGCCAGCATATAAAACAGCTTCGGATTTATCTAAAGAACATTTTTCATGTTTTACTTCTATATTCTTCAATAAATCAGAATCTTCTACATTGAACTTAATAAATATCAATCCATTCTCTGAAACTTTTACATTTATTTTCTCTTTCTCTAAGTCACCCATCCAGATTTTTGTATATTCATATCCATTATGGTCGGAATTATGACTTAAAATTTGACCAATATATCTTATTTCTCCTGTAGAAAAAAACTGAAGTTTATTTTCTTTTTTTTCAATTATATCTAAATGCTTCATTTTGCTAGAATTAAAAAGACGCAAAGATTTCTCTCTGCGTCCATTTATTACATTTTAAAACGGAATTTCGTCATCAAATCTATTATCATCCCAAGCTGGAGGGTTTTCTTCTTTTCTCTTATAAGAATATTGTTGAGATTGTTGTTTATATTGAGGCTGTTGATAATTATTCTGCTTTCTATTAGATTGTTCTTGTGGGTTAGAATCTTCCCTATTATCTTGTTCTGTCATTCGCTTTCCACAAAAATGGATGCTATTTGCAACAATACTCCACTTGCTTCTGGATTTATTACTTTCTTTATCTATCCAAGAATCATGCTTAAGGCTACCACAAATTAAAATAGCATCTCCTTTAGAAAAATATTTTGCAAGAAACTCTGCTTTTTGTTCAAAAGAAATGACATCGATGAATCCGCCAGTATTATCTTTTGTTGGGTATGAGTTTTCAAGAAATATTGAGATAGAACAATACGCTTTTCCATTTTGCGTATAGCGAAGTTCAGGGTCACAGGAAAGTCTACCTTGAATAGATACGTTATTTAGTGCTGACATATGAATATTTTTTAAGTTCAATTCTTAGCCGATTAAAAAATTGCTCTAAGAGGAAATGACAGTATTGTTTAGAACAACCAATTTTCTCAGACACTTCCTTCCAAGGAGCGTTTTTATACTCGTATGTATTAAATCGTATGTCAAGTATTTTTTTAATTCTTTTGTCATGAAACTTATCTAAACAGTTTTTCAAAATTTCTTTGACAAAGAAATACTCTTCTTTTTTATAGAGTTGATTTAACAAATTATCCCCATCATTTATTTTTCCTTCATAGGCAATAAACCATTCTGCGTTTTTTTTTCTTTCCTCTTTAAATTCAACAGTATATAATGTATATAGCGTATAATTTGTTAGATTATGAAGATAAGTTGTAAAACTGGTCATTTTTGAAGAATCATACGTGTATATTGCGTTATATATGAATGATTTATACTCATCTTTCAGGTTATCTTTTTCTAATTCTGAAAGAAAATTTTTGCGTCTAAAGTAAGATTCTATTCTCTTAAAATAAATTCTTTTTGTATTTTCTATAATAATATTAAATTTTTTTTCATCAAACTCATTTTTGAGTTTGAGAACAAGCAAATTTATTTCTTTAGGGCTTAAAAAAGTTTTGCATATTGAACTTGACATAATCTTTTACTAAAGTTTTCATAATTTCATTATTTTCCCCAATAGTAATCCAAGAGAAAAAGAAGTCGGCTATAGTTTTTAATTTAATGTTATTTTCTTTTTCTATTTCATTTGCTGGTGGAATAGTATTTCCCAAGCAATCATATCGTTCAAGATACAACAATTTAACGGGGCAAGAGTAGTTTTCCTGAAAAAAAACTAATTCATTTTCATATCGGCAATCAGTAATAACAACATAATCAAAATCATCATTACTTAATTGTATTGACTTATTTACTTCTTTAACCCAATGCAGAGGATTAACTTTCCTCATAATATTACCATAATCGACAAGAATTGGCCTAAATATCTCTTTTTCTTCTTTTGATAATAAAATTATCTTTTTATTAAAAATACGCTCCGCTAGGATATCTGTGTCGTTTTTTAAAGAATCTGCGAAGGCAAAACGTTCTACAGATTTACCAAAAATCAATCTTAATCCGCGAAAAAATGTATCTTTTCCAGAAGTAGCGTTTCCAGATATAAGTAAAATGCCTTTGGGTTTCATATACTTAACTTAGGTATTTAAGACCTTTCATAAATTATTTTCCAGTAGAGCCAAATCCTCCATCATTTCGAGAAGTCAAAGATAATTCATCAACTAGCTTAAAATCAACATTTGTTTTCTCTATGAAGACAAGTTGAGCAATTTTATCTCCCGCATGATAAATTTTATCTTCATCAATCATGAAATAGAATCTATCATTGAATATTTTAAAATCTTTCGGAGAATAATTATATCTGAATCTACACAAAATTTCCCCTGTATATGATGTATCAATGACACCAACAGAGTTCGCTAAAGACAATCTTGTGTTGGAAATGCTACTCCTTGGAAATACTAAGGAATATAAATTTTTGCTCTGAGGTTGAATAAATATCCCAGTTTTATATTCAATATAGTCAACGTGAGAATAATATATTTCACTATCTTTTTCAAAATGAGCACCAATAATATCAGGTTCTTGATACGCAATCAAATCATAACCGATATCTCCACATTTAGGTTTGATTATTCTTGATTCAGTATTATCAAAGTCTTTTAAAGAAATAATATTTGTTCCACACATAACACATTCATGTGAATCACAAATTTTCTATTTTGTCAACATATATTTTCGTTGATACTAGAGTCACATCAATTTGACAAGCAAATTGGCAACTCTAGTATTTTTATATGATGGTCTTATATTAATCCCATCATATAAGTAGGATTTTCATTATTTATATTATTATATATTATAAATTTACCTTATGATAATTTCTCCTTCCGAGGTAAATCTTCCGCAGTATATATTATATATTATTAATATATTGTAAGTTATCCCCCTTGTTCAAAGGCTTCCGGCAAACGAGGGGAGCGGGCACACTCCACCCCTAAAAGGGTAGTGGAGTGCATTGTTCAAAACTTCCGTATAAACGGAGTGTCGCGGTATACAATGTCATGGAGATTATTCCCCTTTTTATCGTGTCGGTCAGCCTGTGCACAATGATAAGCTTGATAAGATTTCCGTCTCAAGTTATCTCTCCATGTCCACCTTCCTTTCGGAACTGGCGGGGCAATGTTCTACATTGAATCGATTTGTTTTTTTACGGAAGCTCCACAACCCGTTTTCCAGTATTGCTTGCCTATTCCGCTTACAGGCGATTTAGGAAACCTATAAGACTCTATGTTCCCTGTCCGGGCGAGTTCATTGATTGATTACACCAGTTTTTCTTTTTTGTCAACCATTATTCCGATTTTTTTGTCTTGACATACTCCATCTGTCGTGTACTGTTAGTCCCATCAAAGGCAGTAGGCTCATGCAGGATATCAATATTTCTCGATTAAGAATTGACAATCAGAATATTTTTCAATTTGCTGATAGTCCGGAAAGATATCTTTTTTCTTTAGAGATAGCAGATGAATTGTTCTGCAATTATGTCGCTCGAAAATATTACCATTTGTTTTGCAACGAAGTTCTGATTCCTCTTGGAGATGATTTTTCTAAATGTGTTTTAGAAAGGAATAGAATAAGTTCTTGCCGTTATGATATCACTAGCTGTTTGGAAGATTTGAAGCCAGAAGGCAAAAGAATTACTGATGATAGGTTTAGATGCAAAATCAGAAGTTTTGTGTCCAGTTTTAATTATTTTGTTGATTTGTGTTGCTCCGTCTCTTGTTCTCTAGGGAAGAAAGTTGAAAAAGAAAATTTCCTCCTTGACGATAAAAAAATTGAATCATATTGTCATGATTACGGAGATATTCAAATATATAAGATAAGGAAAAAAATACAAGAGGATATCATTAGTAGTTGCGCTAGAGATGTTGCAAGGTATTTTTCTTTTATTTGTATCGCAGAGGAAATTATTAAAATTGAGGGGGAGAATTTGAGTGTCGGCATGGCGAAAGAGATAGCTTCTGTTCGTTATGAATGGGAACTTTCTACTCTCTCTCCTATTGAGGGCGCGGGATTGTTTATTGAGTCTTCTGTACATTGGATTTATTCTTCTTATAGGGATATTTGCAGAAAATATGAAATCATCCCTTTTGAGGAAAGTTTTTTCCGTGGGAAATATCCAGAGTGCATGGATGATTTGTTTAAATACAGAATGCCTCTTAAATTCTATAAGAATGTCTATAGAAATCTTTCTAATGAAGAGAGAGAAGAGATTCAATCTATCTCTTTTGAGGCATATCTTCATGATGACGGCGGGGCGATATTAGAGAAATTCAAAGGGTATGAAGATGATTTTGATAATGAAGAAATAGATTATGACACCATAAAACAAGTATTTTATTATTTTCTCGTAAAAGGCTATTATCCTCCAATTTTTTCTTTTGATTGTTTTTTTGATGATAGGAATAGCATAATCACAAAAGAGAATTTTTTTGAAGACAGAAAAGGGAGAAACTTCCTTGATTTTAAAGGAGTTGGAAACTTTATAGACGTATATGATTTTGACAAGGCTTTTGAGCAATCGCACAGATACGAAGAGGGGATAAAAGATTTTAAAGAACCAATTCTTTTAGACAAAGAGGCTGAATTAGTGCGCCTCATAAGTAGCATAAAAAATTTAATTGCCGAATATGCAAATGAAAAATATATTCCATCATGCGATATTACTAGACTTGCTCAGGCAGTTCTAAGATTGGAAGAAGAGGTAAAAGAAGAATTGAAAAAAAACGATGGGATGGTGACTCTACCATTCTTTTCTAAGAATAAGAATATTCTTCTGCGTATGGAAGAAGAAAACAGAGTCGCCTTCTTAAATTACAAAAATAATTTTTCAGATGGAAAAACATTTTTGAATTCTACAAATAAAGAAGATTTTGAAGATGACATTAATTCTAAAGTTGCAGAAATTTGTGAAAATATTCCCACATATGATGAAAGTATTTTTGATTCATCAGGAAATGAAGTTTCTAGAATGATGGAAGTTAAAAAAACTGGGGTGAAAAAGATTATTCATGAAAAATATCTTCTTGATTTGAAACGAATTAGAGCCTTTGTCGATAAAAATTTTTCTAATCCAGAACTCGCTCTATTGATAACAGACGCTCAAAGAGTTCTTGATATAGCTACGAATGGCTATCAGCACGATGAATGTTTACAGAGTCTTTTTGAATGGTTCGAAAAGATAGAGCCAAGCGTCATAGATGGAATTGAATATTTTACGCATTTGAATAAAGTTCCTGCTTCTTATAAAGTCTCATAAATATAACATAATCTACTATATTGTATCATATTAAAATCAATGGAACATATTCTTATTAGAAGAGAAATTGAATTTAGAAGGAAGCTTGGACTTCTTTTGAGCAAATTGTCTATTACGTCCGGTTTTCCTGTTGGAAGATTGCGAGAAGGGTTTAGAGAAAATTATTCAAGGATAGTAGAATATTCTAATAAGAATCAGGCTAAAATTCACCCCAAGAACTTTAATGTGATAACATTGGTTATGATTCTGAGAAGCTGTTCTTCTAAAGACGCGATGCATCTTTTTTGCAATGACAACATTTCAAATGCAGAAAAAGCAGAAGCTTATTTAGTATACAAAGAGCATAACTTTTCAGACGAAGAGATATATGGTTCATTTCAGAATCTAATCATAGATGAAGATGATTTCAATTTTCTCTATAAGAAAAAATTATATATCCCTTATAAATCATCTATAGAAAGCGATGCTTTTGACGTTAATATCGTATTCTTCTCTTCTGAAATAGGTGGAAATATTTTACGGTATCGTGTCTTACCGGTATCTATTCCAAAAAATGAAATAGTGCCCATATCAGATTGCTATAGTTATTTTTCTGATTTTCCAAACCCTAATGAGATTGATTTTTGGATTAATTTATATTCTTTGGAGAAATATAGAAATCTTTTTCTTGATGGGGAAGATAAATCTGATAAGATTCTTTTAGAATACGAGTTTTCCTCTTACCCTTTAGAAGATTCTAAAAAATATATTTGTTGATATGGACGAAGAAAAAAAATCGCAGAACGAAAAGGACCCTTCCATTGAGTTCATCAAGAATTTCATTAAAGACAAAGAAAATTCTATTTATTACTACGGTGATTCGAATGAATCTGATTATAGAATATCTAGCGGAAGTTTGATTTTGGATGACATGATAGGATTGTTGCCCCCTTGTCTTTTTCGTCTCTATGGGGCTTCGGGCAGTGGAAAAACGTCTTGCGTGTTGTCTTATTTAAGAAATTTCCTAACTACGGTTCCTAATAGTAAAGGCGTTTATTTTAAGTCAGAAGGAAGGTTCAGCGACACCCTCAAAAGGGGTTCCGGTGTGAAATTTGTCGATAAGGCAGAAGATTGGTTGGAAGGGACTTGCTTAATTATTGAGACCAACTTTTACGAAGGAGTTTTTAATCCTATTCAAGGACTCATCAATACCCCTAAAAACTCCCAAAAATACTTTTTTATCATTGATTCTATCGATGGGCTTATCAGATATGATGATAGCAAGAAGAGTTTTGACGAAGCTTCTAAAGTAGCCGCTGGTGCTACTTTGGCGACTCTCGCAATGAAACAGTTTGCTACTCCTATCAGTGCCAAAGGGCATTATTGGGCTATCATTTCGCAACAACGGAGTAAGGTATCTATAGGTTATGTTCATGAAGTCAACCAGATGAAATTAGATTGTTCTGGCGGGCATGCCCTGACCCATTTTCCAGATGTCATTTTAGAGTTTCTTTCTGTAGATGTTAATAAGCAATATTTCCCATCTAATGATAATACTCTAGAACCAGCGAGAGCGGCTTCCATAAGAGATTTTTCTTCCTCGAAAAAGGATGAGCCTTACGGACATTTGGCGAGAGGATATGTTAGAAAGGCAGATGCTAATGTGCAAAACCGCCCCTTTGAATATCCAGTTCGATATGATAGAATGCCGGGAGAATCTATCTGGTGGGAACGAGAAACAATGTTAAAGTTAATTGCCGATGGCTGGATAGCTATTGGAACCTCAGTAACTCCAAATGACTATTTCAATATAATTTTGGAAAAACATGGCATTCCCATTTTTAATGGTGTTCGTGGCAAAGCTAAGGCAGAGAAAGAATTGTTAGATAGTGGGGCATTGAAATTATTCAGAGACTTATTTCGAAAAGAAATTTCTGAAAAAAATAAGTTTGATGACAATGGGAAACATATTGGATATACTATTATTGATGAACTTGTATAATGAAGTTTATTGCTTTAAATGGTAAAACTAAATCTCTAAAGAGGCCTGAAAGATTTTTAGTAGATTGGAAGGCCAACTCTAGAAGTAAATTCCAAACTAGAGTTAAGGAGTTCTTAAATGATTATTGGAAATATGATTTTGTGTATGAAGAGTTTCCTGTTGTTGGGACAAGGCTCTCCATAGATTTTTATAATTATACAAAAAAAATAGCTGTCGAAGTCCAAGGCATGCAACATGCAAGATATTCTCCATTTTTGCATAGTAATTCAAAAGTGAATTTTCTGAATCAGATAGAGAGAGATGGAAAAAAGCTTGAGTTCTGCGAAAGGAATGGTATAATTCTTGTTGAAATCTATCCAAACGATAAATTGGATAGAAACGAAATTCTGAACAAATTTGGCGTGGAATTATAGTATGGATTGCGAAAAATTGGAGGCGATTCCTCCCGAAGTAAGAAAGGTCATATATGAATATTCTGGTTCAGCGTCAGGAGAATTCAAAGGATATATTCTTTTCGCTTGCGATAAGAATGGAAAAGTTTGCAGATATGAGGCTGGAGAAGGAGTCATTTTTGATGGCTTAATTCAGAATATAAGAAATATGATTGCAGAATATGATGCTAATTGTTGTTCCGTAAGCTATCCTTTTTCTGATTTTGGGGATGAATAGAGATGTTTTTAATAAGAAGTTTAATCTTCTAGATGTTGAAAAGAGCTTACTTGCTTTAATTTTAACACGAAGAGGCGTTATTGATGATGTTGCTACTATTTTAAAAAAAGACGACTTTGAAAATGGAAGTGACACTGTAAATAAAACTGTTTATAGCCTATGCCTAAAATGTTTTGATAGATATAAGTATGTTTCTATCCCTGCTGTTATTGATGAAATAAAAAACTCTGGTGTTGTCCGTTTGACTAGTGTTGTCAATATGGACATTAGTCAGTATATTGAATCTTTAGGGGTTATGATTATTAGAGATGATAATCATAAAGGGCTAGCTAATATTTTAAAAGAAGCTTCTGTCCGAAGGAAGATTTTTATCGCAACTTCTGAAATTCAATATAATCTTTTAAATACCCCCTTTGATAATCCTAATATATCAATTTCGAAAGCTGAAAAAATATTTTCAGAATGCGTAAGTAGAGTCGATAGAGGTTCAGATAGACCTATTAATATTTATCAAGATATTGCAGAAGCCTTAGAAGAGACAAAAAATCAGGATTTTTCAACGAAGGGCTATCCATGCCCTTATCCCACTGTTCAGAATATCTTTGGCTCTCTTACTAGACCGGGCAATATCACTCTTTTTACTTCTCGTTCTGGCGTCGGAAAAGCTTTGGCCGATTATGAAAATGTTCGTATGGCAGATGGGTCTCTAAAGCGCATTTGCGACTTAAAAAAGGGGAATGAAGTTTTTTCTGTTAAAGGACAAAAAGCGCGAGTTTTAGGTGTTTTTCCTCAAGGAAGAAAGAACATGATTAAATTTTATTGGGAGGATGGTAGAAATCCTACTGTAAGCTCCTATGACCATCTTTGGGAAGTTTGCAGTTTCATCAATAAGAAAAAGAAAATAGAAGTTATTACTTCTGCTGAAATTGCCCGCAGATTGAAAGGGGGAGAAAAACTTTATATTCCTACTTCTTATTTCGTCAAAAAGAATATTTATAAAAAAGCTGAAAGAAAAGACTACGTTCTTCTTGGGAAATATTTTAGAGATGGAAAAATTGAGGATGAAGAATATGAGCATCTTTCTAATCTTTTTCCAGATATGGAAGGATTAAAAGATAGAGCTTTAGATAAAATAGATTTTGAAAGATTTCCTTTATATGGAAGAGTATTCTTTATTAAAGAATATATCAAAGAAAATCCTCAATTTTATATTCAGACAGATAATTCTAGTTTGAGTCTCGCTAAAGATGATAGATTAGGGATAAAAACTAAAATTAGATTTTCTACGGAAGATAATGAATATGCGAATTTAATTATTAATATTTTTCGTTCTGTTGGCGGATTTGGAAAGGTTAATTTTTCTTCGAAAAAGAAAAAGTTTGATGTAACTTGCTTCACTAGCAAATATGGAGAGTATAAACTTTGCAAAAATAAAGTTGGAATTCATAGTCGCTATGTTCAAGATTATATTAAAATATATGACGCACGTCCAATCGGCAAATTATCCTGTACTTGTATTTTAGTCAATAATCCATCGCATTTATTCTTGTTGGAAAATAATATATTGACTCATAATACGCAAATAACAATGGATATTGCGACTAAAGTTTCTGAAACTTATAAGGTTCCTATCCTTCATTTTGATAATGGCGAAATGTCAGAACGCGAGTTGCAATATAGGCGTTTATCGGCTTTGAGCGGCGTTAATTATTATGATATTGAGTCTGGTAAATGGTGCAAGTCTCCTCAGAGTGTTGCTAAATTGAAACAAGCTTTGTTAGCAACAGAAGGAAAAGAAATGTTTTATTATCAAGTAGCGGGGAAAAGTTATGAAGAAATGAGAGACTTGATAAAGAGCTTTTATGACAATGTTTGTCATGGTGGACAGATGATTTTCTGTTATGACTATATGAAACCTTCCCAAAATGGAACATTTAATGAGCAGGAGCATCAATATTTAGGCCGCTTGATGGATAAGTTTAAGACTCTTATCCATGATGAAATTAAAGTTGATAGGAAACCTGTTATTTCAATGTTGACTTCTGTTCAGTCTAATAAGTTGGGGATTGTTGCTAAAAAAACCTTCAATGAAATGGAAGATTCGGAAAATGTTTTTGGTCTTTCTGATAGGTTGATTCATTATGCTTCACATTGTGCTATTTTAAGAAATATCACTAATGACGAATATAAATTGCAAGGCCCCAATTTTGGGACTCATAAATTAATCTTCATTAAAGGAAGATTTCTTGGTGAAGATGTTAGCGGATATTTAAATTTAGTAAATATGCCTGATGGTTCAGTAAGAAGGAATTCCATTAATTTAGATTTTAAGAATTTTTCTATTGAAGATAAAGGAGATTTAAGAGATATTGTTCGTTCGTTCTCTGCTAATAATACCCCCATAAAAAAAGAGAAAGGTTATACTGTTCCATTCTAATATGGGAGATGATATTTACAATTTTTTAGTTCAAATGGGGTATTCTCCTACTGAACAAGGGGAATATTACAGATGTTGCGCGATTTATAGAGGCGGCGATAATCCGACCGCATTAAGTATTTCTAAAAAAACTGGCAAATGGTGCGATTTTCCTCAAGGAATAAGAAGTGCCCCATTTGAAAAATTAATAAAATTGACTTTAGGAGAATCGCAAGATGATTTTTTAAAGAAATATCTTGATTCAGAAAGTTTCTCTACTCCACAATCTCTTTTTATTAAAGATGATTATATGAAGAACGATATTTTTCCACCATCTATCTTAAACAATCTTTTGAATCTATATACTTTTTATGAAAAGCGGGGTATTTCGAAAGAGACTCAATCTGCATATTTAGCTGGATATGCGTCTTCTGGAAAAATGTATGGAAGAATGGTTTTTCCAATTTATGATGAAATTAGACAGCTTATTGGTTTCGCTGGTAGAGATGTCTATGGAAGAGAAAATAAAAATGTCCCCAAGTGGAAAATTATAGGAAAGAAGAAAAATTTTGTTTATCCTTTTTTTATTCCTGAAATGGAGAATAAATTCATGTCTTCTTTCAATGAAGGAAGAGAAGTAATTCTTGTGGAAAGTATTGGAGATAGTATGGCTCTTTACCAAAATGGCATCTTTAATAATCTTGTATCTTTTGGATTAAGTGGATGCGATTCTCTTTATGCAACATTAAACCGTTTAAATCCAGATATTATAACTATCTCTTTTAATAATGACAAAAAATCTCCTATAAATAGAGGTCTTCTTGGGAGTATTAAATCTTTTTTAGCCTTGTCTTCTATTTTTAGTATAGATAAATTAAGAATAAAATTACCCTTATGTAATGATTTTGGCGATATGGTTCTTTCTTCTGACAAAAATATCTTTGATAAATGGATTAATAAAGAAATAGAACCTGATATGCAAAGAGAATACATGAAAAATATTATTTTTAATGGCTCTCCTGATTTATTTACTATAAAAGAAATTAAACAAGCGAAGTCTATCTTATGAAAAATGAAGAAAAAGTAGAGCCTAAAATGCCCTTGTCGGCTTCAAGAATAAAAACATGTGAAACGTGTAGTTGGCTTTTTTATGCAAAGTATATTTTAGGAATTCCAGATAGAAGTAACGATGGGGCCTCAAAAGGTTCTGTAACACATTTGGTTATGGAGCTTCTAGGTGATAAAGAAAAAAGAGGGCATTATTTTGAAAAAATTATAAAAGCTCAAGATGTTGATGTTTGTCCTTCTATTTCCAGATTGATTTATTCTTATGCGAAGAAATTAGGCGTTCATTCTGATGAAAATATATTTGATATCAAACAAATGTGTTTGGCTGGATTAAATTATGATTTTTATGCAGAAAGTGATAGATTAACAGAAGGGTTCTCTGAAATTGGATTTAATATAACAAAAAATGAAGGTGGGAAATTTTATAAAATAAGAGGATTCCTTGATAAATTATTTTTATATGATAATGGTAGATTAGCTTTAATAAGAGACTTTAAGACATCTAAAAAAGTATATGTTGGTAAAGAAATTTCTGACAACATCCAGCATTTTATTTATTCTTTAGCGGCTAGAGAGCTTTTCCCACAAATTGAACAGTCAAGAACAGAGTTTTTATTTTTAAAGCATGGTATGTCTCAAAAGGATTCGTCAGGGGTTATAACAATTGATTTATTTGATAATGATATTCTTGATGGTTTTGAATATGAATTAACGAATTGGCAAATTTTATTAGATTCTTTTTGTTTAAGAAACGCATATGCAGACATGGCTTGTTATAAGGATTATCCTAAAGATGGGTCTTTTGGCGGTCCATTAAGCTGTGGATTTGCTAAATCTCCTAATCAACTTAAAAAAGACGGAACACCTATGTGGTATTGTCCAGCGAAATTTGCTTTCGATTTTTATAAAATAAAAAAGATAGATTCTGGAGAAACTGTTGCTACTTGTTTTTTAGAGGATAAACCTAAACTTAGAGAAAAATACCCAAAAGATTCATATTTTTTTGAATGGGCTGTTTATTCAGGTTGTCCACATTACTGTAGATGTAATTATTGATTAATTCTAACGAATCTCTTCTTTAGATAGAAACGGAAATTCTCGTTTCTATTTTTTTATGCTTTATGGCTGGACCTAAAACAGCATTAGAATACACCCTCACGAGAAATAAGAAAATAATCAGTTGACATGTGTAAAAACTATTGTAAGATTCAATCACAAGGTTGTTACTGGTTGCTTAGTGTAACTAGCCACTGAAACATGTGGTGAAGGTGACAATAAATTCTATTCAACCACGCTCGAAAGGCGTGGTTGTCTTATTTTATCATGTAACTTATTCATTTTACAATGTTTTTGATTGAGCCTAGATATGACTTGACAATAAAATTTTTCTCTATATAAAAGAGGAATGCCAGATGCGATTCCATTCTTTAAGACTCACAACTCAATAGGGAAATCTATTTTAACTGTTAGTGATGTATTCCGTTTAGCAGGAGATAATAGACTTGATTCTGTTGTTCTTATTGAGGATATGATGATAGGGTTTCCAGAGGCCCTACGTTTGAGCAAAAAGACTGGCATTAAATTAATTTATGGTATTAGATTCGATATTTGTAATTCTTTAGAAGAATCTTATGAGGATATAGTTAGTTCGCGTTGTAAAATGATAGCCATTATGAAAAATGATGATGGCTACAAAGACTTAATTAAGCTTTATACCTCAGTTCACACCAATGATAAAAAATGTATTGATTATAAGATTCTTAGAGATATTTGGGACGGCTCGCCCAACATAGATTTCGGTTTACCATTCTATGATTCTTTCATTGCAAAAAATTGTTTGACTCTATCGAATTGTTTGCCCGATTTCGGCATTAAGTCTCCTTTTGTCTGCGTTGAAAATAATTGTCATCCATTTGATGATATTGTGCAAGATAGAGTAAAACAATATTGCTCCATCAATGAAAATCGCATCGTATTTTGCAAATCAATTTATTATGAAAATTATGATGATTTTGATTCTTACACAGTATATAGATTAATATGTGGACGTTCTGTTTATGGGAATAGCACTTTAGACAAACCTAATCTCCCTCATTTTGGTAGTAATAAATTTTGTTTTGAGGATTGGAAAGAAAATAGAAAATGCAGCTTTAATCATCATCCTAAAGAAGATTTTTCTTTAAAAGATAAAAGGATTATTCTTTTCGATACAGAAACCGAAGGATTGAATCTAAGAACCTCCCGCCCTTGGCAGATTGCTTGGGTCGAAATGAAAAATGGCAAGGTTCTCAACAAAGAAATGCATTATCTTGCATGGGATAATTTAAATGTTTCGAAAGAAGCGGCGGCTGTAACAGGTTTTGATAAAAAAGTATATGATGTAAAGAAAGAAAATCCTAAAGAAATCATTGATAAATTTTGGGATTTAATTTATCAGCCAGACACAATTCTGGCAGGTCAAAATATCATTGGTTTTGATATTTTTATTCTAAATATAGCAAGAAAATGCATTGGCTATCTGGAAGACTATTCTTTCCTTTATAAATGTATAGATACTGTTCCCCTTTCTAGGGCTTATCTACTCAATTTCCATCGTTCTGAAAATGAAACTATGATTGAGTTTTGCTATAAGCTTCTTAATTTTAAGCCGAAAGGTAGAATCTCTGTCAAATTAAGTTCTATGCTTGATAAATTTGGCATCAAGTATAAAGAAGATAAATTACATGATGCCCTTGTTGACACTGAAATGACAGGTGAATTATTCATTCGCCTTATAAGAGCTTTAGGTTTAGAAAATGAAACATGTTTTATCAACAAGGATTATTCTCTTTCTCTTGAGAACGAATATTCTCAAAAACTGATTGAGAATAACCAAATTTATGATACTCCTATGTTGGAAGGAGTTATACTTCCTAAAGCGGACATTCCCCAAGATGAAGCAATCCAATTAGGTTTAGATGGAAATTGTTCTTCATATGATTTTTTAAAAGCTCTTTGCGAGAATGGATTTAAAAGATTAGGAATTGATAAGCTTCCCAATTTTGAAGATTATAAAAAAAGATTGGATTATGAATTAGAAGTTCTTGAAGCTTGTGGATTTATAGATTATATGCTTCTTAACCGAGAAATTGTAAGATTTTGCAATTCCTCTGGTATTCCAGTTGGTGATGGGCGAGGCTCAGCGGCAGGATGCTTAGTTTTCTACCTCACTGGTGTTACTGGCATTGACCCTCTTGAACATAATCTCATTTTTGAAAGATTTGTTTCAATGGCTCGTGCTCAAAAGAAAATTGGCAAAGATGGTAAAGTTTATTTGGATGGCGGATTACTTGCTGATTGTGATTTGGATATTTCTTATTCAGATAGGTCAAAAGTTGTAGATTTCGTTTTCCAACGTTTTAATGGAAATGCTTGCAAAATTTTGACAGTTAGCACATTATCAGGTAAACTTTGTATTAAGGAAACGATGAAATTAGCTGGTGGTTATCATGAAGAAGACACTAAGGCAATTTCTGATTTGATTCCTAAGAAATATGGTGTTGTCCGTCCACTTTCAGAAGCTTATGAAACTTCGAAAGAATTTAAAGAATTTTGTGATTCCAACAAAAAGATTTATCTTATTTCTTTAAAATTAGAGAATTTGAATAAGAATACTGGTGTTCATCCATCGGGAATTGCTATTTGTGCTTTTCCTTTGAATGAAACTATGCCTCTTCAAACTACAAAAGAAGGAGATTTAATCTCCGGGTTTGAAATGGGAGAAGTGGCCGAAATTATGACCAAGTTTGATTTATTAGGTTTAAGGACTCTTACTCAAATTAAAGAAACTTGCGATATGCTTGGCATTAATCATAAAGACATTGATTATAGGAATCCAGAAATCTATAAATATATCAATGAATATTTGATGCCTAAAGGTCTTTTCCAGATTGAATCTGATACAAATTATCGTGTTGCCCAAGTGGTAGCTCCTGACAATTTAGATGAACTTTCTGATGTGGTTGCTCTTGCACGTCCGGGTGCTTTGGCTTATGTGAATGATTATGTGAAAGCTAAGAATACTGGCGAAATGCGCCCGTCTGGTGATGAACATATGGATTCGCTTTTGGGCCAGACAAAAGGCATTCTTTTGTTCCAAGAGACGTTAATGAATATTGCTCATAAAATTTTCGGTTTTACTCTTGAGCGCGCTGATGCGCTTAGAAAATGCGTTTCAGGAGATACTCTTTTTTTAAGCAAGGAAAAAGGATGGATTTCCGTTTCAGAACTCTATAAAAATGGATATGAAGGATTGAACTTTTTTGTGATGGATTTCTCTGGTAGCCATTATTGGAAACCATTAAAGGATTTATGGAGCAATGGCAAGAGACAAGTTATTGAACTTCGCGCTGATGGTTGCGACCCTTTAAGATTAACACCAGACCATAAAATCATGCTGTATGGTGGGAATTGGAGAACTGCTGGGACATTAAACGTTTTTGATTCTATTTGTGGTTGTTCGATGAAAATTTTAGATTCTTTTATGGAAGAAACAGATAGGTTTTCAAAGCGTTTTGAAGCTTTTGGGGCACGAAATGTTGAACTCAAAAGCATTACTCTTTGCGATGGCAAAGAAGAAGTATTCGATTTCACTATCGATAAAGAGACTCCATTTATTGTTGCTAATGGAATGGTCATTCATAATTGCGTTGGTAAGAAGCAGGTGGAAAAGATGCCTCAGTTTGAACAAGAGATTCTTGATGGGGCTAAAAAGAATGGTATTTCAGAAGAAGCCGCTTTGTATTTTTGGCATGTATGCCAAGAGTCTGCAAATTACTCTTTTAATAGATGTTTAGGCCTTAATAATACGGTAGAATTAGAATCTGGCGAAAAAATTCCTCTTTCAAAGGTTAAAATTGGCGACTCCATTAAGGCATTTGATGTTAAAGGAAAGAAAGACTATTTCGTTAAAGTGGTTAATATTTATAAGAGCCAAAATGTATTAGCCGATTTTAAATTATCTGTTTACGAAAGTTTTGCAGATGGTCCATTTTCTTATACAGAAGTCTCTGAGACATTTAAAATTCGTTCGTCTTTCCGTCATAAGTATCTTGATAGTGAGAATTTCAAGATGATTGAAATAATCAAGATATTGAATGATGCTCTTTCTTATGGCTCCCCAACACATATGATTTTGACCGAATCTGGCGAAGCCGAACTTGAAGAGTTTTCGAACATCAAGTTTGAAGATTGCATTGATTTAGAGGTAGATTCCCCCGACCATAATTTTTATTGTAATGGTGTTGTAGTCTCTAATTCGCATAGCATTTCCTATGCCGCTACAGCCGCAAAAACAGTTTATTTGAAATATTGGTTTCCTAAAGAGTTCTTCTGTACCCTTTTAGAGCAAGCTAATGCTGAACCAGACCCGTTTGCTGAAATTGAAAAAATTTCTCAAGAACTTCCTTATTTTGGTATAAAGTTGCTACCTCCTGATTTAGCTAATTCCCATCTTCATTTTGCTATTGAAGGCGACAATATAAGGTATGGTTTAGCATCTATTAAAGGTGTTTCCGCTCAAACGCTTCAAAAAGTAGTTAATTTTAGAAATGATACTCAAAGAGATATTTGTGATATCTATAATTCCGCTAAACGCGCTGGGTTATCTATTGGAGTGTTAAGTTCATTCGCTCAAGCTGGGTTATTTGATAGTTTCTTGAATGGTCATGAACGTTGTTACATGGTTTATACATTGCAAGTAATAAATGTTCTAACTCCGCGCCAAAGAGACGCTGTTTTTGCAATTTATAAAAATAAATTGAATGAATCTTCACAAGATGAGCCTGATTTATTGTTGATTATTTCAGATTGCGTTAAAAACGAAACTAGAGACTCCAATGGAAGAGTTCTATTCCGTGGTGGATTTTCATCTCTACAAGATAAATGCAGAAAGTTTAAAGCTATTTATGAACAGAATAATAAAATGCCAGATTTTGCAGACTGGTATTATGAAAAAAGAGTATTAGGTTATGCTTATTCTAAAAACGTCAAAGACATTTTTGCTGATAAAAGCTCTTCTATGACAGACTGTCAAGAGATTAAACAGTTAGCAGAATATACTACAGTTAAGATAGTTGGATGGGCTTCTGATGATTTTCAAGAGGGGAAATCCAAAAAGAATGGAGAAAAATATTGGCGTTTTTCCATAAATGATGATAAAGGCAAAGTCATGTGTTTAATGATGGATTCCCGAAATGGAAGAAACCCTTCTCTTACTCTAAGTAATTATATTGCAAATGGCGGTAAACGCCCCCATGATGGAAATATAATTGTTGTCGTTGGCTCAAAGAGTAAAGATATTGTTTTTGTTACAGGTCTTTCAATTGTAGAAGAAAAGATTTATTCTAGATTTGCTGATTTAAAAGATGCAGAATAACGATTGTTTTTCGACCCTTGTAAAAGAATTGTATATTTTTTCTCAAAAGGAGAAATGTAGAATTGATTCTTTAAAATGCTTTTTATTCATTATTTTTAATGAACCAACAATTTTCATTTCTGATTATTTGATAAATAGAAATATCTCTCAAGATGTTATTTTAAAACGGATAAACGAGTTAGACCCACATATTTCTGTTGTAGAAGGGTCGATAGATAATGATGTTATTTCCAACGATGATGTTAGTGGATATTTAAGCTCTATATTTTATAATTGCGGGAAGGACCTCAGAAACGATATACGAAAAGAGCACTTATTAAAATTTTTATTGGAAAACTCTTCTACTTGCAAAGATTTTTGTTCATTGTTTTTCGATTGCAAAGATTTAATTGAATTTTTGAAGGCTGTAGAGTGCTGTTTTTATGGTAAAAAAAGTGCTATCAATTCTTTTCTTTCTTATGACAGCAAAGAATCTGCTTTGGATTTATCAGATGAAAAAAGCGTAAAGTTTGATGAAAATGAGTTTGCACAAAATGATAATATTTTTTCTTATTTTCATAATATAACAGATGAAATAAAAAATTATCCCCATCATCCAGCAATTGGAAGAGAGAAAGAAATTTCGAAAATTGTTCATATTTTAAATAAGAAAAATAAACCGAATTGCATTCTCATTGGTGAAGCAGGTGTTGGTAAGACAGCAATTGTTGAAGGACTAGCCTATAATATTGTCAATGGAATTGGTGAAAACGGGTCTTTAGATGGGAGAGAAATCTATTCTTTGAATATATGTCAACTTATTTCTGGAACCTCTTATAGAGGCCAAGCAGAAGAAAGAATTTCTAAAATATTAAATCATTTCGAATTAAGAGATGATATTATTTTATTTATTGATGAAATACATATGATAGTTGGTGCTGGCGGCAAATCAGTTCAAGATTCTTGTGATTTGTCTAATATTCTTAAACCTTATTTATCTAGGGGTAAGATTATCTGCATAGGTGCGACAACTTATCAAGAATATAATGAATATATATATCCTGATTCTGCTTTAGAAAGGAGATTTTCTACTCTTGAAATAGATGAGCCTACTGTTGATTCTGTCAAAATAATTCTTAATGGTATAAAAGAGAAGTTCGAACAGTATCATGAAATTAGATACGGCAAAAATACTATTAAAAATATTATTAGTATTTGCGAAGAGTTTTTTAAGAATAGAAAATATCCTGATAAAGCTATAGATATTTTAGATTCTTATGGGGCATATCTGAAGCTTCATTCTTTACAGGCTAATAAAAAATCATTCTCTTCATTTTGCCTATTTTATTTAACTATTGATGAAGAAAGTCCATCCTTAGGTTTTTCTCATGAGAAGAAAGAAAGTATTGAATCTATTGTTGCCAGATTAGTTTTATGAGTATAAAAAATAATGATATTTTTTGCGCTTCTATCGCAGAAATAAGCGAGTCAGAAAAAAATGTTGTTTCTGATATAGTTAAACAGATTAATGAAAATTCGATTATTCAATTTAATGTTAGTGATATACAACCACATCTCAACACTTTTGAATATGATGTTTATAAAGTATCTTCTATAGATAAAGGTTCTTTTCTTCTAAAAATTTCTTTTGGGGAATCTAAATGTTTAGTCGCTGAATATAATATTCTTCGCTCTATTTCTTCTCTGAATTGTGCTCCTAGCGCAATGAATAAGTTTCCTATTAGTTGTTTTGCAAGTGAAGGATTGGCTTTACTAACAAATTTTATATCAGGTCCTTCTGTTGCAGAGTTCGGAATTAATAATGTTTTTTCGGACGAACAAGAGATAGAAAGATTTTTTCGAGTGTTAGCTCAAATTAGTTCTATTGATACTAAAGACATAGCGTTTTGCCGAACGGAGCCTAGTATAGCACAAAATGTAGGAAAATTGTCTCCGATTTTCGGAGAAGATTTTTTAGAAAAATTTAAAAAGATAGTAAATTTTGATGATTTTACTTCTGAATTAGATAGAATAAGATTATCTCTTACTGTTCAATCTTCTCAATTTGATTTAGGGAAATTAGTTAATGCGTCATTATATCCTGACAATATTATTTTCCCTAGTGGAAATGAAAGAAAATATCATAATCACTATATTTTAGATTGGTCACATTCTTTTATAGGGAATCCATTGTATGATTTCATGAATTTTATATTAGAGAACAGATTATTTGAGTATTCTGATTATTATAAATCTATTTATTTTAAGGAGTTCTCTAAGATTGACTCTAAATTAGCGGCGGAAATGAAGTATATGTATATTGAATATTTCAATTATTTTATTGTTTTAAAATTCTGGCTCTCTATTGTTGAATATATGAAATTATGTATAGAAAGCGAATTTTCTTCTATTTTTAAGATAGAACATGTTAGGTTCATTGAGACATTAAATTATTTCAAATCTAATATTTACAAAATTATTCCTTCATGTTCAAAATTAGTTGATAAATTTATGAATTTAGTTTATAATTAAATATGTTAAGTATCTATAAGCCTAATTCTAAAAATTCTGGTCATGCGGCGCATTTTAGTTACAATCCCGAAGAAAAATGCCTTTTTGTTAGCATGATTAAACAATCATCGTGGAATGCTCAAACTAAAAATGGGAGTTTTAAACAAGATTCAAAAGACCCTACAAAATCAATTTCTGCTAAGTTTAATGCTGTTGAATTAGGCAAATTTATAAACGCTTTTGAAAGGAGAGTTCCTGTCAATTTGTACCACCAATCCGATGGTGGAAGTTCTAAAATTAATTTAACACCAAAAACATCGAATAATGATGATGGGAGCGTATCACATTATTTTAATTTTACCATTTCAAAAAGTCGAGATTTAAGTTTTTATATTTCTTTCGATGAAGGAGAAACTGTTGCATTGAGAGAAGGCTTGAAAATGTGTTTGACTAATATTATGAAATCTAATATTATGAAAGCTCAAGAAGATAGAAAAAAATATGGGAAGACCACGGAAAAACGAGATTAAAGGAGCCGAAGCAATAGAGGACAATAAGAAATTCGAGTTTTTGAACGAGAAAGGAAAACCGAATTTTTTTGAAATAAAATGGCGCGAACTTGTTGATGAAACTTTTCTCTACATAAACGAAAACTATTATGTGCGGAAAGAAAAATCGGTTCCAGAAAATGTTTCAAGCGCAGAAGACGATGGAGTAATTATCCGTTTAGCTGGTCTTCGTGATTTAGCCAGAAGGCATGGATTTAAATCTACTCGCTATGAGACATTGCATCTCGATAACGATAATTGCGTTATGCGTTGTAGGATAACTTGGGAACCTACATCGTATAATGGGTATAGAGAGGTCGCTACCGAAGGTATTGCTTCTGCAAATAGAGAGAACATGTTTGGTATCGCTTTCAAATTTAAAGAAGCTAATGCGTCTAATCGGGCATTTGCTAGAGCAGTAAGAGAATATTTTTGTATTTCCTCTGCATGTGAAGAAGAATTGGATAAACCTAGTCTTTTGAAGGAAGTTGATGCCGCACCTACAGATATTAAGCCTAAAAATTTAAGGTCAAATAAAGTTTTAGAGAAAACAGTTTCAACTTTCCTTGATATTGATACTTTTCTAGAATTTAGAGAGAAGTATGTTAAGCCTAATCTTGAACTTTTCTGCCTTGATGATACCTTCTTTTCTTATGAAAAATATGAAGATATTCCTAGCGATTTATGCAAAAAATTGACTGCGGGAATTAGGAAAATGAAAAAAAATAGTTGAAAAAATATGTTTTTAAATAAGACAACCACACCTTTTGGGTGTGGTTGAATTGAACTCGCCATTGTTCATAAAATTGAAAAACAATCGCTATGTATTATTAATTACACAATTAATAGATAGAACGTTCTAAATTTCTAAATTCTTTTTCGGAATACCAAATTTCATTTATTTGAGGGATATAAGTCCCTTCAATTGTTTGTATTTTTGTCCCTTTTTTTATCTTCAAGATTGATGGTTGATAAATATTCAATTCTTCTATTGAGTTCTGATATCCTTTTTCGCAAGAACACGCACTCGTTAGAATTAACGCCAGAATTCCTAAGTTCTTCCAACCTACCAATCTTTTCATACTTTTCCTTTTCGTAAAAGTCTATTTTATCAAAAATAAAAGATTGATTTTTTAGTTTTAAATATTCAATGCCAAGTTCGATAAGATTATTCAGGAGTTGAATCATCTTTCTTAACAGACTTTTGGGATTTTTTTATTTCTGTAATCAATTTATCTACCTCTTGAATTGTTTCTTCAACATCATTCAAGACTTCATCATCTCTTTTGGTAGAGGTCTTCTTAATAATAATACCTGCTATACCGCAGAGTATCAATAGAGTAGGAAGAATTGATATTTCCCAATTTGCGATAAGATAATCTAATGCCTCTTGCATATAGATAATTACAGTAAATTCACTGACGCAGTGAATTTCCGTTTTATAGTAAATTTCAATATTAAGTTTCAAAAATTTCTTTTACTGGAATTATTGTTCTTTCATCTATTTTTCTGAAAAATAAATACCCTTCTTTCCTTAATTTTTTTATAAAAGCCTTTTTCACTTTGAAATATGTTTTTGGTTTTTTTCTTTTCACATATTTGCAATAAGGTTTTGATGTTGGAACTTTCCAATTAACATATGTTGTTGTTTGTTTATAAAAATCAATATCTTCATAATTACAAAGAGAAATATGGTAATGTTCATCAGCAAAATTGGTATTTTTGAAGTATTTTTTTAAATTGTCTTTTGTTCTTGAAAAATAAATGGCGGTATTTCTATCAAAAATCCACCATTGAGATGAGAATGCGAAATGAATTTTATGTAGGAATGATACACTTTCAAAATTAGAACGTTTCCAACGGAATTCTAAATTTTCTTTTAGAGATTCATTTGAGAATATTGGCAAATTCAAAGATAATATTCTATCAATAGTCCGTGATATATCGTATAAAGGACAATGAGACTCGCTTATAAGCACAAATGCTTGATTATCCATATCGCCAAGAGCTTCTTTAAGCAATTCATTTTCTGCTTCGACTAAACTAAATTCTGCCCAGCCAGTTTCAACATGTTTTTTTATTTGCCTATCTTTCAGAAATTTGAAATTAGGTTCTTCTTTTGCATGGACATATAAGTTCCATCTTTTATCTTTTTTATCAAAAAATCTTTCCCAAATATCTATTCGATTAAAGTTTGCGTTAGTAAGTAAAAGGAATGCAACTTTTTTCATATTTCCAATTCAAATCTTTTATCTTTTTTATTTTCAGAGAATCCCATGTATGATATTATAAATTGTTTGTATTTTTCAAAATTGTCTCTTGGACAAAATGAGAACCAAAATTTATTGCATTCATATTTTTTTTTAATGATATCTAATGCACAAAAAAAGTTTTTTTTTGCTAAAAAAATATCTCTTGAAGTATGAAAAGCGAAAAATATTTCTATAGAATCAATATGTTTAATGAATGTTGCAAATCCAATATTTTTATCATCCTTAATATATAAAGTATCATATTTTCCTTCGACGGATAAATCAATCATTTGATTAACGAAAGATTCTTTCGCTCGTAAAGTTCTTCCGTATATTAGTATATTTTTTTCTTTAGAAAATTTAAGAATTTCATTTTTTATTTTCCAAGCCATATTCTGGTCTTTCAGGAAACAAAACTTCCCTTGGATATCTTTTTTCTCTTGACTGCTCATGTCACTAGTGTAATTTATCTCTATCAAGATTCAAGTGTAAAAAATTCCGATGTCTCTGCCTAATACTGTTCCACAATTGACTGAACAACAGAGAGAATTTTTCAGTCGAGGATATGAAGAAAATGTTCAAGAGCTTTTATCTTTTGAACCTTCTTCTCTTATCACCCTATATGAAATGACATATGGAGAATCAACTTATCGTTTTTTTCCCGGGGTTATTGAAACAGAAAAGGATGGTAAATTGACAGGCTATTCTTTTACAAAAGAATTAATTTATAATGGCAAAAAATACTTTCCAATTCCATGCGAAGCAGATGGGTTCGAAATGAGTGTCGGGAATAAGTTCCCGAGGCCAAAAATAAGAGTATCTAATATTGTTAATAAGTTCAGAAGCCCTAATGTTGATGAAGAAGGGTATGGATATATGTCTTGGCATAGGTTCATATCGACAATGATGCGTTCATATAATGATTTACGGAATGCTCGCATTAATAGAAAAAAGACTTTTTTAAGATTTATTGATGATATTAATTTTGATGGCGGTAATCCGTTTGGAGTTCCTAATCCATATGCTGTAATTGAGGATTCAAGTTGGGTTATTTCTCAAAAGTTAAATGAGAATAAATTTTTCGTAGAATTAGAATTAACTTCTGTTTTTGACGTAGAACAGAGCTATACTCCAAACAGAAGATTCGGAGCGAGATATTGTGGATTTGTTTATCGTGGGGAAGGATGTCAATATTCAGGTTTGCCAAAGAGAGATAAGAATGGGGATTGGTTTAAAAGCGTCAATGCAGTAACTGGGATTAAGGAAGACGTAGTGCTTATCCCTCAATGGCCCAATCAAATATTAGAATATGACCCAACTAGCAATTATAAAGTTGGAGATGTATGTTTTTTGATTTCTCCTGCAACTTATTGTCTTAATGAAGAAAGTAACGATGAAATAAAATATAATATTGGAGGAATAAATCTTGATTTCCAAACAGTAAAAACATTCTATGTTTGCATAAAAGCTAATGATTCTTCCAACAAGCGCGACCCAGCTATTAACCCTGATTACTGGTCTCCTGATTCCTGCGATAAGACTCAAGCAGGATGTTGTTTAAGATTTGGCGAAGAAGGATATTCTTTGTATGATAACAAACAGGTTTATAAGCAATTACCTTTTGGGGCATTTCCCGGGGTTGACCCATTAACATATGTATAAAAATGAAAGATTTAATTTTTTGTGACTCACTTTCTGAGTGCCTTCAAAGAATAGAAAATGAGTGCTTAAAAATGCCCACACTTGAAAATTGCGGTTTTTTAGGCTATAATCCAAGACATAAAAGTTTTGTGGTTGCTATTTGCGATAATAAGTGCAATAAGCCGCATGAATCATTTTTAATCAGTCCATACGACCATTTAGATTTTTTGATAAGAAATAAAATAATAGCTGTTTATCATAACCATTTAAAAGAATCTACTCCTTCTGCTTATGATAATTTAGGCTGTAGAAATACTTGTCTGCCATATCTTATTTATGGGGCTGGAGATAATAATTTTTCTTTAATTTTACCCAAGATTTTAGATAAGAAATCTTCTTATTTAAAAGGAATTAAAGATTTAAAAAGTATCATAATTCATGACTATGAGCAGGGAAAAGTATATCGTTGAGTTTAAAGGAATTTTAGGCACTGAATATGATTTAAAATACGAAACGTATTTTACTGATATTAAAGATATCATAAAAGAGCTTTGTTCAAAATTAAGAGGTTTTAGAGATAGAATTATTCGCTTATCTAAAGATGGATTTGAATATACTTTAATGAAACAAGATGGGAAATTTATTATTCTTCCTATTATTTGCGGCGCGGGAATTGGAAGAATATTTAAGGTTTTAGTTCCTGTTTTAGCGGTTGCTGGGGCTATTTTTACCGCTGGAGCTTTAACGGCGGCGTTATTATCAACAACCATTTTAGGAATGTCAGCAGGGACAATGCTTATGATTGGCGGCGCATTACTTGCTATTGGAACGCTTCTCTCTAAACCTAGCGGTGGCGGCCAAGGCGCAGAATCAGATACGTCTGCTAATAAGACATCTAATTATATGGGATTAGAACAAGGTATTCCTTCGGGAACGCCAGTCCCTTTAGGGTATGGAATGATTTTAGTTCCCGGAACGTCTATCTACGCTTCTTTGAATTCCATAAGGGGAAACGTCGAAGTGCAAGATTATCTCCAAGAGAGCGGAAGATGAAACACTTTGAAGTAAAAAAAATCATTGGTGGTGGTGGTGGTGGTGAAGCCAAACAGGAACCAGCAAAATTAAATCCGCCTGACCCTGATACTGTCGAAGATGTTCTTGTTAATAACATGGCTTTCCAAGCTATTGATGTTATTTCAGAAGGCCCCATTGAAGGTTTTGTTAGCGAAGCAGGGGAAAATGTTGTTGGAGAAGATATCCCTCAAGCTATTTATTTAGACGAGGTTCCAATGATGAACCTTTCTGGTTCTTATAATTTTCAAAGATTTGCTTATGATACTAGATTAGGTTTTTCTAATCAAGACACATTAAGAGGGTTTAATCGTCCTTCAATGGAATATAATGTCAATCGTTCTTTATTTGGGCCGCATTTATTCCCTAACAATAGGAGTGATGGGCAAGCTAAAGAAGGATGGAACTCCATTGACGTTCGTTCCGCTAATGATAATAAAGATTTCTCTAAATGGTGGGACACAGCTTCAAAATATATTAATGAAACTGCTGACCCTGCAACATATATAATTAAAAATAAGGATTGTATTTATTTTTCTTTTACAATAGGCATACAACAATTATTCGACACTTGTTCTATCGATGGAGGTCAAGATGGCTCTTTGAGAAGTAAAAAAGATAATAGGATTCCGGGAAGTATATCAGGCAAAGAATATAAAGCTGCAGTCAATTATGCTACACTTTGTGAATTTGATGTAACTTGGGGTCGTGTTACTTTAGATGGCAAAGAAGAAGTTGCTGGTAAAAAGCATTATGTTTTGTATGGGATGGCGACATCCCAAGTTTTTATTGATTTTGGTGCTAACAACTATTTTGAAAATCCATATAAGGTTTTTCAGGGAGTCATTTCAAATAGAAGACCGGGTGTTAATATGGATAAATATTTTTTTCCGGAGAATTGGAGTGGAGAAGATACTTCCTATAAATTTTTAAGGGTGGCTAAAACAACTCCAGAAACTTATTCTACGCTCATTAAACGTACTGTAGCACTTTCTAAAGTTTGTGAGTATTCCCCTATGTTCTTGCAATATCCATTATGTGCATTAGGGGCTGTTAAAAGCGATGCAAGAACATTTTCCAATGTTCCTAAACGTGCTTATCTAGCGAGACTAATGAAAGTTTTCGTCCCTAATAATTACCAACCGATGATAACTGAATATGAAATCATCGGTTACGAAAAAGATAGCAAAGGTAATTTTATTCTTGACGAAGAGGGAAATAAAATTCCTATTTATAAGGAGCACAAAAGGGATAGAAGGCGTTATAAGAGAGCGATTGATAAGCCAACAGAAGAAGAAAAATTACAGGTTTATGTTGGCGAATGGGATTATATTTCTTTGGTAAAGAGATGGACAGATAATCCAGTTTGGATAACTTTGGATTTATTGACTAATTCTAGGTATGGCCTCGGTTCCTTCATTTCAATGGAAGACATTGATATGTTTTCGTTTTATGAGGTAGCAAAATATTGTGATGGGGTAGATGAAGAAGGGAACTTTATTGGGTTTTCTAATGGTTTTGGTGGTCTAGAGCCAAGATTTTCCTTTTCTGCTACTTTAAAGGACAGGATGAAAACGTTAGAAGTTGTTAGTTCAATTTTAGGTTTAATAGATGCCTCTCTTTATTGGAATAATGGTAAGATTTCTTTAACTCATAAAGAATCTAATTCACGAATTAGAGCGTTATTTAATAATAGAAATGTAGTAGATGGATTATTTATCTATACTTCTTCCAGAAGAGATGAAAGATATAATTTGGTTGAAGTAACTTATAATGATGAAACAGATTTATATAAATCTAAAGTTGAATATGCAATGAACGAAAGCGACTTGAAAGACAATGGAGTCGTAAAAGTCGCTATGAATGCTTGGGGATGTTGTTCCAAAGGAATGGCGCGAAGAATAGGAGATAGATTTTTGGTCCAATCATCTCAGGCTATCCAAACAGTATCTTTTTCTGTAGGATATGATGCTTTATTATTACAGTTAAATGATTTGTTTTTGGTTGATGATGATTTAATAAATTTAACAGTTAATTATGCGCGATTAGTTGATATTCATGGTCCAGACGCAGATGATTATTTATCTTTTACTGTAGATACCATTTTAGATTTAGAACGCGCTGATATCGACGGAGAAATCATTATACAAGTTTATAGGAGTAATCCTAATAAATCCTTGGGGGGAGCTGGACAACCTACACCAGAAACTATATTTCAATTAGTTTCTGATAAATGGGCTATTGGGGTAGAAGAAACAATTTTTTATGTTCATAAGAAATATGTTGGCCCAGATTTTAGTGGATTTTATATAGGTTCTGTTGTTTCTATTTCTTTAAAAGATAATTCTACTCAAATTTATAGATTATCTACTATTAGGGATGAAGGTAATGGTGTTTATACTGTTGTAGGAACATATGTTTCTAGAGAACAGTATGAAGAACTTGCTACTCCTTTACAAAATCATTATAAATCTATTGCAAAATTAAAGTCCTCTCCTTTAATTTCTAATGACCCAGTTTTATACGCTTCGAATAGCGAAAATTATAATAAAGATTATCAAGATATGTCTGATGATGAGTATGATAAAATGATGGGTATTCTTCCTGCTCCAGATAATCTTGCTGTAAAAGAATCTTTTGATAGTCCAGAGACAGGGTATTTAGGAAGATTAACTTTAACTTGGGATGCTGTAGAACACGCTTCCGCTTATAAGATTATCGTCAAAAATTCAGCCAATCAAGTTTTTATAGATATTACAGTTTCTGCCGATAGAGATACTTCTTATTATTTTAGTGCCGAATCAGATAAATATTATTTTTATATGTGGACATTAAATGCTGATGATTTAGCAAGTCGATATCCATCTTCGATTATCCATTATTTTGTTGATGAGGCTATGACTCTAAGAAGTCCAGAAATAACTATGTTGAAGGCAGAAGGGAGAAGATAAGATGAAGAGTTTTGATTTAGCACCAAGAGTTTCTTATAAATTTTCTGTAGAGGGGAATCCTGTTCTGTATGTTGAAGGAAAAGATAGGTCTGGTAAAAGATTAGTAAAAGCCACAGATTATTTAGCTTCTTTATATTCTCCATTTCTTCAATTTTATATGAGAACAAATGAAGATTCCCCATATGAAGAAATTAGGGCGCAAACTATTGACCCCAAATTGGATATTTATCCAGAGAATGATAGGAAGTTTGATGTTTTAGTTAAATTATGGGATAAAATGCCGTTGGATGAAGAATATACTCATTTTGACGAAGCGAATGCATTGATTACTATTCCTTCCCCGGAAATTTCTAATGTGATTGTTCAGGATTGCCGAAGAAGGGCAAGTGATTGTGGCGCAGAGATTGAATATGATTTATCTCCTATCATGGGAGAAATCCAAATGAATGTATATTTTTCTGCCGGATGGAAATTTCTTCAAAAAATTGAAGTCTATGGTTCTAAAGATGAACCTGATTTTCCTATTGATGATGAGCATTATATTATGACATATTGGTCATTTGGAGAAAGTAAAATTCATCAGTTCTCTATCACTCAAGTTGACCCATATTATGATTATCATTTTACTTTAGTCCCTTATGATAATATTGGAAAAGGTATTGTTTTTAGAAAAGGCTATGGATATATGTGCCCTCAGCAAGAGGAACCTTCATGTATGGTTGTCAGTTGTATTGATTTTTTAGCTGGCTCTCGTGGAGAGGACCCAGTAGCTATTGAACAAAATACCGCTTTTTCTGTTGTTAATTCAGAAGAGCCGCTAATTTTTGATGGTTTTCCTATTGCAATGTGGCAAACCGCAACATACTCTATTCAAGCTAAGTCGGATTCTGGCAATACTTATTTTAATGAATACTATCTAACTCTCAATAATGCTGGCGAACTAGTGAATACTTCTGTCGGTGGCGAACATATGAACATGGGGGCTTCTCCTTTGGAATTCAAAGTTTCTCATTATATTACTTCTGGCTATTGTGGACTATTGTTGGAAGTTTTTGGAGAAGGATTTGCTAATGATAGAAGAAATGTCCATTATGGAGCTTTAGTTCCTTCTGATACTGTTGTCCATACTAAAGCACAGGATGAAGCACCATTCTTTGTTATAGAAGGCACGCAAGTATTAAATTATAGCGAAATTTCATATATTGAAATCATCTATCCAAATAGCTGGTCGCCAAGTATTTATAATACTTATAAAAAAGCCCAAATTTGTACTCGAAAGAAAATAATTATTCCTAGCGAATGGGTTGGTCAACCAGATACAGAATATTGGGAATACACGTCTATTCTTGATTCGGCCTCTTGCGAAATAATTGTTTCTCCAGAAGAAGGCGTAGTTAAAGTAAGATTTCATTTTCCCAAGTTTTCTACCGAGCCTTTTGCTCCTAATCAAGAGGATGCAGTAGTTTTTAATAGAGATTCTGATGAATATTATTTAAATATAATTGATGAAGATGGTTCTAATCCTGGTCTAAATTGGTTTCCATTTAGAACATCGAAAATTGTCTCTCCTAAAGCTCAAGATAGATTTCTAAAAATCCCTGTTTCAGATGATTTAGGAGGGGATGTTTGGATGGCTAGTGCATGTGGTGTAGAAACATATGGACTTTATCCTTATCAATACTCTTATCCTTATCGAGGTGTCAGGCCTCCACAAGAGCCTAGAGATGCTTCCGGTGATTGGCCTTTAACTGATAATTCTATTGATTTATTTAAAAATGGGTGGATTATGGTAGGTAATATTTTTAATAGTTCGTCTACATTAAAATTGCAAAAATTATATTTTATCGTTAAAGATTCTTCCGTTGCCGATTCTGTTGTTTCGTCTAAAATAAGATTGGAAATTAATCGTGTTTCTGATAATGATGAGGATATCTATTATAAAACGACCGAACCAGCTCAACATGAAGATGCATGGAATGGCTATAGCATAATAAGTTTTAGCGATTTATCTATGCCTTATGATGGTTCTTCTCCAGAAGGATGGAGATTGTATGCTGTTCAAGAGGATGGAAGTACATATGAAGGATTATTTGTTAGAACAGTCGATAAAGAAGAAAAACTTAAAGATTGGCAAGTTCGATTTTTATCTTCTTTTAATTCAAAAACAAAAGAAAAGATTCCTAAGAAAAATGAGAATTCTCCAAACTCTTATTTTTATACAGGAAAGAGAATTGGGGCATTTGCTTATGCAGACCCCTATTATCAGTTAAAGCACCCAGTTGTTGTTAAAGGATTTAGGACAACATTCTAAAATGAGTTTGAGACAAGAAATGTTAAAACGTCGGTTGAAAAATTCTTCTGTTTGGTATAATAGACCTGCAAAAGCGACGGGCGAACAAATCAAACGGACTTATTCCAAAGAACCGAGCAAGCTGTTCTGTTCCATTAGACAAAGTTCGCAAGAACCCTCTCAGAGACTTATGAATCTCATGAAAGAAGTTGCAGACATAAATAGAAAAGACGCAAACCTGCTTTCTGATGAAAGCGAGGTCGCGCGATAATGTTAAATCCTGCCCCTTTTCAGGTGCTATAGGAAAGTAACTGAACTACATTATTCTAAAGAAAACACTTTATTTCCGCAATCCCAAATAATAGAATAGCCATTAGCAAGCATATTTTCTTTTTCTGTCATTAGTGGGTCAAACTTTTTAAGAATATCTTTGAGTTTGTGCTTTTGAAACTGATTTCTAGAAAATCTTCTTATGTCTTTGACATAAAAATAGTTTGGTTGACTGTCTTTTAATTCTATAAATCCAAGTTTTCTATAAAGATTTCCATCGCTCCATCTTTTATCTGCATAGGAAATAATAGAACCAGAATGATGGTTTCTAAAATGATTTAATAATTTAGAAGCCCCACCTATTATATTGAAATTAGGAATAGTACAATATCTAAGAAGCTCCCAATCATAATTTTTGTTGAAGCGGCTTTTGCCAAAAGTCATTACAGCTATTAGCCTGTTTCTTTTAAATAATCCATATCTCACAGGAGAAGATACATTTCCTTGAATATGATATTTATCTAAAAATTTTTTACTTTCATCATTAGAAATTGGAGATATACGGCATTCCCTTGCCCCTATCTTATAAGATGCTTTGCCGAGAATATATTTAATTCGATTCTTGACAATTTTATTTTTTTCTCTCCATTCGTCTTCAAAAATATGGATTAGAAAAATCCCCTTTTCTTCACACTGTTTTGTTTTCTTTAGATGATAGTTTCTATCTTTTCCATTTTTAGATGAATGCCAATAGAGACCATCGCATTCAATAGCGATATTTCTAGAAGGAACAAATATATCTAATTCTTTTTTATCAGGAAGAACTTTCTTATTGTAAGTAAAATCTATGTTTAATGAATAGATAAAGCCTCGTATTTTTTTCTCGAATGAAAAAGATGAGACTTTATCGCAAGATGGGCATCTCATGTCTCTGTATATATTCAATAATGGAGATGAGAAAACTTTATTGCATTTTAAGCACTTTAGTTCAATTTGATTTGAAGTCTTATAATCATCTCGAAGAGTAATTACTCCATAATTTTTTTCTCTGGCTCTCTGAACTAATATTTCGTATTTTCTATCGTTATGACTTTTTTGTTGCTTTTCTTTATAAGAAGAAGATGCGTGACTACATTTTGATGAACAATAAAATGTTGGCCTAGTATAGGACTTATAATAGTTCATCTTTTTTCCACATAACTTACATTTTTTTAATTTTAGATTATTTATTATGCAGTAAAGAAATATTTGTTCTGTTTGATATTCCTTATGTTTTTCTAATGCTTTTTGGCAAAAACATAAGATTGAAGAGTTCTTTGCTATTACATATCTTAGCCTTGTAATATCGGCTCCTGCATACAGGCATCTTAGTTTACTCAATGTTACCTTTTCATTTATTGGAAATAAAGGAAGAGCAGGTAACTTTACTGTACTACGCTTTTTTTTAGAGGCATCTTTTTTATGAGAAAATTGATATGTTGCTGAACAAGACCTACTACAAAATATCTTTTTATTCTTTATGCATTGAGTATAGCTTAATTCTTTTCCACAAACAGGGCACTTTTTTATCTCAATGTCGTTTGCTATAGATATGATATAATATCCGACTTTTTCATAATACGAATATTTCTCTATTTCACTTTTGGCGTACTCAACTATCTCTGGATTGTCCTTGAGTATTTTATGTAAAGTTCTTGGATGATGTATTCCTTTAAATAGCCTTCTTATCTCTTGTTTCATCAAGAGATATTACAGCAAAACCTTAGTGAATGTGCATTAAAAAATACAAGCCATGACATAATATTCATAACTCGTTTAATTCCAATCTGAAAATTGTATGTGCATCCAATCCAAATTAGACCTTCTGCCTAAAGAATAACATCCATATTTTTCTAAAATATCAAAAAACTCTTTATATTCTGGTCTGGCAAGGCGAGCCTTATCTTTTTTCATATGATAAGTATTATTTTCGGCATCAAAGTCCAAAGCTAAACCATAGGCGTGCATGCTATAAACAGAACCAGCAGTTGTTTTTCTAAAATTGTAGGAGCCAGAATAATTATAGATTCCCGGAACCTTTTTTACGGCTTCCTCAACTGAACCATATTTATTTTCATAATAATCGGCAATCTCTTGTAAAGCTTTTGAAAGATTATCTTTTACCAATTTATGAATTCGAATAGTCTTAACGGGGTTTCCTTCATATTTCAAGGGATAATTAGCTGGAATAGGAACATTTACTAAATTACTTTCATCCCCTGCTCTTCCATAAACAGAGTTATTTGTACGGATTTTGGATTGCGACAATATATTAGAGTTCAAAGGAGTTTCTATCCCCATCTTTTCCATAATTTTTGAAATAGTATTTTGTCCTGCAATACCGTCTGCTGTTGTTCCAATTGCAAGTTGGATAGATTTCCAATTTTCATCGCAACCAAAATAATTACTCAATGCCTTCAATGTATTTTTACCTGCGTATCCATCGGCATCAATATTAAGTTTCTTTTGAATTGGTTTCCAATTAACATTATAAACAAGGTTCATATATTCAACTTATTATTTTTTCTTTTCTTCAATTGCGGAAGAGCTTAAAACTCTTGCTATTTTATGAGGTATGGTTTTTAATGTTCTCATTTCATCTTCATTCAGATTTGTTTCCCTTAAATAATGGAATGAAATGAAACCAATATTGGCTCCGAATTCATTATCTAAGGGTAAAGTATACTTACTTTCTACCCCACCCTCTATTAGCATTTGAACAAGAAGCGGGTCTTCATTATTATCATTTTTTTTACTTATATGGAAAACAGAAGGGTTTTCCTTTTTTCCTACATCCCATTTTCTAAATATGACATATGGAATATTTAGGTAGTTTGGAGAAACGCTTGTGATTCCCGTGTTAAGGCTTTCAAAAGCGCATGACACTTTCAGGAGATGATTTCCATTTGCAAATATCTCTCCATTATGATATAAGAAAATCAGAGCACGGTCAGCATCGATAGATTGTCTGCAATCTCTTAGACAAGACTGTATGATTTTATTTTTCATAATAGAAGATGAAATTTCATTTATTACCCCTTTCTCTTTCTCTGAATTATTTTTAGATTTATTTAAATAATGATATCCAGTACCTCCGACCCCTACAGCAATGATGTACCCAATCAAGTTTGCGATGGAAATGATTGTGTCATGAATTGATGTTTCTGCGATAAAATTGAACATATTTTAATTCCTTAAATGAAGAAAATTCACATCATTCTACTTTACACCAAGAGCATAATTCAACCTGAAAATACAAATGTCTATTCGTTTTTAAAAGAAAATTCTTCTTTAAAAAGGGATAGCAATATCACTTTTTCTGAAATTGACAATGAACGAGGGGAAATGTTAGAAATTCTTTTTAAAGAAGAAGCTTTCAAGTATGACAGTTTAGATTATCTAATAGGAATAGATTTGGATTATTTATTTATCCCTAGTTCTAAAATTGAAGAAGCCATTTTTTCCTTCATAAAGGATGATGTTGATGAATTAGATTTCCCTTTTTTATGTGGAATTAAAAAACATTCTCTCCTTAAAAATAATAGGTGCATTCTTCGAGAAATGAATCTTGATGCTTTTGATTCTTTGAATGCGAGAGATATTTCTTTTGAAAATATTCTTAAGCTAAAACAATTTTTGTTTGATAGGAAAATATTGTTTGTTGATTTCTATATTCAATCAAAAAAAATGCCAATTTTTATTGCTTTAGATAAACCATTCATTTCTTCTTCTTCTTCTATAGATTATTTAAGTATTGGGGACGATAATCCTATATTTTCCTTTCTGGAATTTCAAAAAAAAGAAAGCATTTTAGATGAAATTCTAAAGTTAGATGAATACCATTCCCTTTTCTATATCAGATTTTCATATATTGGATTAAACAAAACAGATAAAAATATTATAGAAATAAAAATCCATGATTTTCCCAGTTCTTATTTAGATGATAGGAATGGGATTCTTTGCATTTTTGGTTCAAAAAATGATATACATCATTATTTGAGAAAAAACGAAATAGTTAAACTTTTTCTTGAAAAAAAATGACTGATTTAATTATTATTAATGTTCCAGATATAGTCTATCCTAATTCGTTTTATGGAGATATTGATTATCTTTTCAAAAATAGAACATTAAAAAAATATTCAGAAACGCAGACTGTATATCTGACACATAATAGGAAAGTATTCTTAGAATTAAAAAATAGAGGATTTAAAACAGAACTTTCGTTTTTGGATGGAGAATCCAACAATTCTATAGTAGAGCCATTTTTGTCTTTAATTTCTTCTGTATATATTCTAAAAAAAATTAATCTTGATGATATTAGAAATATAGCTATATTAAATAATATTTATTTGTTAATAAAAGATTTAGAAGATTTAGATTTAGATTTAGATAATTCTATTAAGTTTGATAATGATAATATTATCTATGGAGGGAAAATGCCTATTCTAATTCTATCTTCAATATTTCATGATAAGTTTCTCCAAGAGAAAAAAATAGACTTTGATTCAATGCAAAATATTCTCAATTCTTTGAATATTAATTTGGAAGAGAAAAAAATAGTCCATCTATATGCTTAAAGAAAAAAACGAATATATATTCTCTTTTCGACTTCTGGAAGAGCTATGGAGAGAAATCCTTATTGATAATCTGCGGGGACTTTTGCACGTTAAATCTTTTTCTGAAATTATTGTTTCTTTTGAAAATTCAAATGAATTAAATGTATTCGACTCTAAATATACTTTAATAGGGAAAGGATTCAATTTTGATAAAATTGAGGGGGATGTTCTTCATCTAATTATCTCTATGAATGGGTTTATATCTTATTCTCCTTTGATAAGGAGTATTATCTTTAAATTTAAAGATAATATATTTATTGGTAATTATGATAAAAAAAATGGAATATATGATGATGTATTAGAGTATTACTGCGGCAAAAAGAAGATTTCTTTTTTTGAAGAGAATAAATCCTTTCATTTAAGAATTTCTCCATTATCATTTTTTTCTTCTAAAAGAAATGAGTATATAAAAGGCAAAGATAATTATATAGTTAAGGATATTTTAGATGAAGACATTTTTATAGACGAATTTTATCTTTATTTTTATTCCAATGGTATTCTTAATGCAATCAGAAAAGAAAAAGTTAATTTAATTTAATGAGCAAAGAGAGATTTGATATTTTATTCGACAAAGTTTATGTAGTATCTCTTCCTTCTGATATTAAAAGAAGAGAATCTATCGCCCAAGAGTTGTCTTGTTATGGGCTAGAGCCATCATTTGTGGATGGGGTTCAGATGAACTCTATTGCGGATAATGCCTTCCTTTCAGTTGGCTTTTGGAAGGAGAAGGAGAAGGAGAAGGAGAAGGAGAAGGAGAAGTTTGTAGAGTATAGAAAAAGAGCCTGTGGTGCATATTTAGCTCATCTTCAAGCTCTTCAAAAAGTATTTGATTTTAATACAATAAAAAGTAAGTGCGGGATGATTCTTGAAGATGATGTGATATTAAGTTCAGGCTTTAAAGATAAAGTAGTCAAACTTATTGATTCCTTAGAAGAGAGAGAAGATAGTTGGTTATGTTGTTCTCTTCAAAGAAGATTGTATCAAAATGTTTGTCACGATAAAACAGAATCCTCTTTGTATTTTAAGGGGACAACATATGGACATCAAGGATATATCTATAATAGATATTGCGATAAAAATCTTCTTGATTGTTTTTTTTCTGTTTTGCGTTGGGGATGTAACGAAGAAATAGATAGTTTTTATGTTCGATTGAGTAGATATTTTCCGATATTTGGAACTAACATTTCTATCTTGAGAGCTTCAGAAAAGTTCGAGTCTAATATTTCATTAGATAAAGATTATTTGAATAAAATTTAATTTATTTATGAAAGAAATTTTAGGGAGAAAAGATTTTGAGTTAAAAGTTGAGAAAGAGAAAGGGATTGTTGTTGTTAAGTTTTATAAGAATGATTGTCCTCCTTGCGAAATGATTCAATCAAGTTTAGAAAACTGGGAAAAAGAAAATGAAAATATCAAATTTTATGGGTGTGAGTTTAAATATAGGGGAAACTGGAACATAGCTATGAGGTATAAAATAAACGCCTATCCTACAATTTTGACTTTTAAAAATGGTATAGAGGTGAATAGAAATATTGGGACTAGACTGGATAAGAATAGCATATTGTATAAATAATTGATTGATAATATGTTATTTCTTAAAATTTCATCAAAAAATAAAAATCCTGTAAAAAATAGTATGATTATATTGTTGCATTATTTATTTTTTATGCTATTTTCTAATTTTGCTTTTGCAGAAAATAATACTAATAATGAAAGTTTGATTAGATTTGAAAAAAATACAGATGTTAGATTTGAAAGCCCTATTTCTCATGAAGTATTAGATGGACATTTTTCTGGTGTTTTGCAAGGAACTGGAAAAACTTTTTTAGAGGTTCAAGAATATTATAATATAAGTGCTACTTTTTTAGCAGGAATTGCAATTTTAGAGAGTGGTAATGGTACTTCAAAATTAGCTAGATGTAAAAATAATGTCTTTGGGTTAAAAGGGAAATCTTTTAATTCTGTGGAAGAATGTATTTGGTATGTTGGTAATTTATTTGCGAATTCTAGCTTTTATTTTAAGAGAGGACATACAACCATAGAAAGAATTCAACAAGTTTATGCTCCAAACCATAATAAAAAAAATAGAAAATGGGTTAAAGATGTAATTTCTATTGCCAATAAATTAGAAAAATCATATAATTAGAAAATGGATAAGGAAATCACCATAAGAGAGGCCTTAGTTCTTGTTGACCGCCTTATTAAAATGCGAGAAAGATTGCAAGAACAGATAAAAGAAAGAAATTGTTATATTGCGAAACCAGAGAATTCCAAAAAAATAAATGCCCTTATTGGAAAATATACAATGCTTACACAGGCTATTCCTAAAATCAGAGCCAGAATTCAAAAAGCTAATATACCTATTCTAGACCAAATTTATTTTATTCGTTTCCAAAAAAGCGAGATTGAATTTTATGAGAGTTTGAAGAAACATTCTCATGAAGAAAAGAAATTTTCCCCAATTGGCGTTCAAAAGGGTTCACTTTCTTATGAATGCTCTTTGACTTTTTCCGATATAGATACTATAATTGATAATTTGAGAAGCGGGCTGTATGTATGCGAGGATGAAATTAACCGTTTCAATAATACTCAATTAGTCCCTATTGAGGAAGAATACCTTATGCTGATAGAGAACCGGAACTAACGGCATAAGAAGTGGATTTATCCGAAGGCTATAATGATTGAATATTCTTTTGTTTCATTTTTTTGTTTTCATTCATTCTTTAACTTATTTTTTATTTAAGTATTGATATTTAATAATTTATAGTTTAAAAAGTTCTCAGAGATAGAGGAGAAATCCAGTAGAAGAGAAGTCTTTTATTAGGCTTCTCTTCTTTTTTTTGAAGAATATACGCCAAAGATTTTCAGCGATAAAAATAAAAAAATTATTCTTTCAAAAATGGATTTATTATTTGTAAAAATGATAGGATGGTTTCACCATTCTATTTTTAAATAATTTAACCAATAATTTGATAGAATTATGATGAATATGTTTGGAGGCGGTAGCCCGTCTTATGTAGCAACTATGCCAATGGCCCCTGCCGGGTACGCAAATGGTAACAACAACAATGACAATTGGGAAAATAACCCTTTTGTCTATTTAATCTGGATGTGGGCTTTTTCCATGTTCGGTGGTTGGGGTAATTGGGGTAATGGCATGGGCGGTGGCCGAGGCATGGGCGGTTTCGGTAGCATGACCGAAGGCATAACTGCGGCTCAAGTAGATGATATTAGAATGAAAGTTGGAGAAATTGCTTCTGATGTGAAGTGTGGGAATAGTGGCATCTTGAGTGCGGCAAACCAGATTGCTGACCAAGCTCGCTTGAATGGTATGCAAATTGCAGATACTAAGTCTGCTCTATTGAATGCTTGTTGCGAATTACAACATAACCTGTCTATGCAGGGTTGTCAGTTTGCAAATCAGATGCAACAATGTTGTTGCGAAATTCAAAACGGCATTAGAGAGGTTGGATGTGGCGTTGAAAAAGGTTTGCTTGAGCAAACTATCCAATTAAACAACAATCATTGTGCTACTATGTCGGCTATTCAATCTCAGACTAATTATATTAATCAGGGATTTGCCGGTGTGTCAGCGCAACTTGACAGGCAAACTTGCGCTCTTGGTCAAGATATTGCCGCTACGCAACGCCTTATTGCTCAAGAGGGCGCGGCTACTCGCCAGCTCATGCAAGACCTTCATACTCAAGACTTGCTGTCTCTTAAGGACGCTGAAATCAACGCTCTTAGGGATAGAGTACAACTCACTCAAAGCGAACAAATTGCGGCTGTCGCTTCTCAGGCCGCCGCTGACAGAATTATTTCGGCTTTAAGACCAGCTAGTTCTTCTACTACCCCAGCCGCTTAAGCGTTAGGGAGATATTGTTTATGGGGGAGTTTTCCCCCATATTTTAAACTTTAACAAATAAGAAGAAATATGATGGGAATGAATCCGATGTCAATGTTTGGCGGAATGGGTAATGGCGGCATGCCTAATCCATTTGGCGTTAATAACAATTATATGAACGATGAGCAACGTCGTCAAATGGAATCCCAAAATCGCCAGATGATGGACCAATTTGAACGTTGTTTAGTCACAGTTATTGAAGATGGTAAAGGTGAATTCATTGATGCCTTGGAAAGAAGGCTTGGTGACTCTCACTATTCAATGGCTGAACGTGGTGGCCGTAGAGGCGGTGGAAGAAGCGGTGGTCGTGGTTATGGCCGTAGCGAATACGGTGGGAACGATGGAGGCTCTTCTTACGCATCTAGGGATAGAGACTATCGTAAGGAAAGAGGCCGTCGTGGGGGTAGAGAAGGTGAATGCATGCAAGGTCTTTGGATGGAAATTGAAGAACTTGAAAAGAAATCCAAAAAGACTCCGGGCTTTAACATGAAAAATCATTTGAAAAAGGAATTTCCTGATTTAGATGAAGAAGAAGTTAAAGTCCTTTCTCTCTTTGCTGAAAAAGGAGGTATGCATCAATTTGCGAGAGAATTAGGCATGGAAGTTGATGAACTTTATGAAGTTCTGATGGATGTTGCTGAAAAAGTCGATATGGAACGCCGATAATAATTCATTAATCGCTTTATAAACGGAGAGGGGAATCCCTCTCCGTTTTTTTGTTGACAAATCTTTGATTTTGTATATATTTTGTTCATGAATGACAAAGAACTATTCCCATTAGTTATTTTAGTCATTTCCGTAATAGTAGGATTTCTTGCTGGTGGATTTCTATGCGGTATATTGGCTTTGGCTTTTTGTTTATATTCCTTTGGGTATATTGGTGGCGATAAGCCTTAATTTTTTGTTGACATCTTTTTTAAGATGGTATATCATAATGTTATTATGAAACCATTTATCCTAACACTAGGGACTGTATTGTCTTTCTCATCTTGTAGTCTTTTTGACCAGCAATTTAAGGAGGATTATACAGTATGTACAGCTGGGGCTACAGTTGCGGCAAGCATCCGTCAAGACCCAAATAAACCTCAACGTCTTGATGCCTATAAAAAGGTTCAAATTATTCTTGATGAATATATTGCTTCTGGTGCTACAGATTCTGAAACCTTTAGGTCAAAACTTACTATCGAATTACAGAAGATTTTCTCTGCTTCATTAACAAAAGAGATAGTTGATTCAGTGATGCAAAAGATAGAAGAGTCTATGGCGAAACATCCAGATGACGCACTTAAAGCTCTGAGACTAGCTAATGCAAGCATCTCTTGCGGTATTGAACTTGCTGAATCATCTCAGAAATAATTAACAAGCCCTCTTTTTAGAGGGCGATTTTCTTATTATGTGGAGCATTGATAATATAAAAAACGAACCTCTACTTCGTCATTTCGATGGATATTCCGAATCGAACATGCCAGAAGGGCTAAATGAGTTTTTAGTAGAGAAAGTTATTTCTTACATGAGCCATGATTTAGTTACTTTTAAAATTGGCAAAAATACGAAAAAGAATCTTAAAATAATTTCTGTCGAATTTACTAGGAGCTATTATTCTGGAAAACCAGTATGGCAGGTCAAACTTCAACCTTGTTCTAAAAATGGACTTATTAATAAAAGGACAAGAATAAGAACTTTTACCCTTGCTTTTATTCTTAGTAAAATTATTTCTGGAGAAATTTCTATTTTCGAATCTAAAAAGAACGGAGAGTTTCAAGTTAAAGTAGATAGACGATTAACAGAATTAAAAATGAAATTGGCAGGTCAAAAATCTCATTATAATGCTGTCAAATACGATTTAGAAGAAACGGAAAAGAGAATAAAGGATTTAGAAAAGCAAATTAAAAATTTTGGAGAATGATATTGAAAGAATGTTATGAAAAAAGTTATAGATAAATTATTTTTCGTTTCAGACATGCATTTTTGCCATTCTAATCTTTATAGATTTAAAGATGAATCTGGTAATCTTCAAAGACATTTGAATCAAGAGGATTGTGAATTGCTCATGATTGAAAAATGGAATAAAGTAGTAAAAAACGATGATGATGTTTTTATTCTAGGTGATGCTGTTATGGATTGTAAGCCAAGAAAGACGGAGGAAGAGACGCAGAGAATAATGGAGAAGCGCATGAGCATTTTAGAAAACCTTAATGGTTATAAAATTATTATTCTTGGCAATCATGATACTAGAAGAGTTGATTTGCTTTCTAAATATTTTGATGAAGTCTGTGGTTCTTTAGAAATGAAGCTTTGTGGGTATCGTTGTATTTTGACCCATATTCCTATTCATGCTTCCCAGTTGAGGGATAGATATAATGAGGGCAGATTTGACTTTAATATACATGGTCATCTTCACGCCCCACATAAAATATTAATTTCAGATGGAGAAAAAGAAAAACCAGATTATAGATATGTGAATGTAAATGTTGAGTACAATAATTATTCCCCTATTAGTCATATTAATATGGCTAACACTCTCAGTAAATATTCTAAAATTTTAAAATGCCATGAAGTCTATTAAAAAAATTGGGATTCTTCTTCCTGCCTATCGCAGACCAATAGAAACTAGAAATGCTATTTTTTCTGCTTTAAATCAAAATTATGGTAATTGTAAAGTTTTCGTAGCCCTTAAAGGGTATTCCGAAGATTATGCCAATATTTTGTTTATTAATGAATTCTTTGATTTTATTGAGAAAGGAGACTTGGTGATAAAGGTTTGTTCAAATAAATGTCAGATTTCCAATACTTTAGACTGCGTTCGGGACGAAGATGTTTCTGATATTGATTATTATGTCAAAATGGATAATGATGATGTTTATTTGAGGAACTATGTTTCAAATTGCGTTGATTTTCTTAATGCAGAGTATGAGGCAGGTAATTATCCAGATGGAGTTGGAAGCCATTTCGCATATGATATTGAAGCGAATAATAATCTTACATGGTTCGTTGAACGTTGGAGGAATCAAGTATATGGAAATCAATTAGCTTTTTCTCCCAAGGTAATGGAAATATTATTTGAAGTTGAACAAGGGGATTTTAAATCTTTAGATAAACTTGGCATTAATAAAGATGATTACAAAAATTTAATGGACGATAATTTAGTCCGCGATATTGCTCGTGCCCTAGGAGGCTTTTTGGAGAAAACTATGTATAACGATTGTTTTTATAATAATACTAGTGCTAGTTGCTATCGAGATGCATCAAAATTTTTAGGGACGAAAAGAAAAGATAATAATCTTCTTTTAAAAGAAGCTCTTAAGATGAATGAACAGGAAGTTCTTCATGTTTATCATGCTTATTGGGAAGATTATTTTACTATTTTAGGCAATAGATTTTCTAAAAATGATGGCGATTCTGGTACAATAATTTCTCATGAGAATGGGGTCTTAATTGTCAAGTGGGATAATTGGGGGAAGGAGATTTTTAAGAAGCATAAGGAAGGTTTCTATCTTTATGCCGGAGATATTTCTATTGAGTGTTAATGCTTTATGAAAAAGCAAAAAAAAGTTTCAAAAAGTAGTTGACAAAAATCTTATTAAAGGTATAATAAGGGCATCGAAACGAACAAGAGTTGAACATCTTGGAAGTCGGTAAGCGAAAGTAAAGCTTCTTAGAATGAGAAACCTCTAGGAACGAAAGATTTTCAATGAAAGTTCGTTTTACAATATAAAGAGATAGCGTCTCTTTTCTAGTGTTCAGAAAAATCTGAGAGCATAAGAAAATGATTGACAAAATCATCTAAATATTGTAAAAGCATTTGTGTGCTTCATGCAAGGAAGATAATAGATTTCTTCAAAGCAGAAAAGCCCACGCTCTATCCAAAATGGAAGAGTAGCTGATAGAAGATTGACATTTTTCAAAAATCAAGGTTTTAGGAAAGGTGAGCAAGAGCTTCCTTTCCGGCTCTCAAGGGTAGGATTAGAAGTGTCCATCCCATAATGAGTTGATTTCCGCAAACTTATGAAGTAAGTTATGGTGAACTTAAACGCTATCATAAGGGTAGAATGTCCTTCCCGGGCTATCTATCAGCTTACCCCTTCGGGGTATGTATTGCGCCAGCATTAAGGTAGGGTATTCCGATGCGCAGTGCATAGGCAATGAAGCCCCGGATAATCATTTGGTGTAATAACACATGAGAGTCTTAATTTTCCGTAAGTGCGGAAAACCATTCAGCAAAATTTTAATCATATCACCTTCAATTAAAGGATAGACAACTGGTTCCGGGCGTGGCTGATAAAACCGGAAATTTTCAATCGCGGGTTCCCACGGTGGGGGCTGGGTCTCATAAGCCACAGTCATAACAGGATTCGACTTCCTTACCCGCAACCAGAGTTTAACTCCGTGCGATTCGCACATATGAGATTAGTCTAGCAGGCGTAGTTCATATCCTCTTTAGAGTTTTCGGGTGCTAGGAAAAACTCACTCTCTTATTCTAGGTCTTTTTCCTTTCTACCTAGAATAAGAGGGAATCTGGAATTAGTATAATGGTAGCACGCTAACTTTGGGCGTTAGAGGCGCAAGTTCGATTCTTGCATTCCAGACCACAATTAAGAATAGGAGTTTTATAATTCCCAAGTAGCTCAATGGTAGAGCAACTGACTGTTAATCAGTGCGTTGCATGTTCGAATCATGCCTTGGGAGCCAGAATCAAGCAAGTTTTCAAAGGTTTCTTCAAAAAGTAGTAGAAGGAAAGCGGCACAGAAAGGCTAAACGTTCTGTGGATAAGGATTGAGCAATCTGCAATCATGCTTCTGTCTTGAAGGACATTAACCGGGGCGAAAGCCCTCTCTAAGCGTCGCTACTTAACGCTTAAAGGAACTTGGTGGATGCCCAAGTAAAAAACATCCGGCCTTTCTAAATTTCTTTGGCAGAAATGGCGCATTTGAAGGCCAATATAAAATTGTTCAGTCGCGACTTTAGAATAATTTTAAGTTTCAGATGCAAGGTTATGAGTACCTACTTCTCGGTAGTTTGCTTCGTTTAAACTCATTCCTCCTAAACGGATAGAAATAGAAGCTTTTTAGGCGGCTAGGCGAACCTAGACTCAAGAGCAGAATAAAGCATAGTAAGTCTTATATCTGCCTTAGAGGGGATGATAGCTTAATTGGTTAAAGCCCTAGATTGTGAGTCTAGAATAATCTCCGTTCAAGCCGGAGTCATCCCTCCAATTTTCTTGATGGTATTATCATGAAAATCCCTGCCAATGGGGCAAGAATATGTTGGTAGTGTAAGAGTTATGCATACTAGACCACTAAAAACGAAATGCAGACTCAGACAAGAGGATAAATCCGTATAGATGCCGACAAGGATGGGAAAATACCTTCGAAGTCCTTAATTCTCGGTGGAGCAGTTGAGAGGAAAACACCGTAAAAACGTACTCTCTTTTAAATGTCCAGTAGCTCAGATTGGCAAAGAGCACTCGCCTTATAAGTGAGGGGTCATGGGTTCGATTCCCATCTGGACGAGAAATGCACGAACTAGCCTCCACGTGGCGCATTTTGGAAACGTTTATCGGCTAATAGTTCAAATTATATGCTCCTATGGTGTAAATCGTCCTAACGCTAGCTTTATAGGTCACGGTAGCACGTTCCGCATGGTTTTTAATAATTTTTCCATTCGGAAAAGTAGAGTTCAAATCTTTTAGGGGCTTCCAGTAAACAACAAAGTGACGAGTAGAGGTTGCCTCTTAGTTGCCTATACAAAGATATAGGAATCGGCAGAGAAAAAACTCTAAATTTGGGCAAATTCGTCCATCTTTTGCGGAACCTTCAAGGAACGTAAAAGAGAATGGGGTTTTGACTGTTTCCCTTTTTAAAAAACAGTCTGCATTTAACAATTTTTAATTTAATTCTATTATGAAAGTTCAAACAAATAAAGTGCCATAGTTAAGTTAATTACTTTAATTATGAGTAGAACATATCGTAAATTTAATAATATACCTCGTAAATATCGTTATAAGGTCCGTTCTTACAATAGAAGGTATAAAAGAGAAACATATAGCTATTTTCTTTTTGAAAAAGAAAAGCTTTTTAGCTTATATTCGCAAAAAGACTCTCATCCTTTTAAAGAAGTATATGATTTCATAATTCGCGAGAATCATCATCTTTTTTATCAAAGGAAGTTTGGAACTAAAGCCATAGATTTTTGCGGCCCAATTTATAACACCTTTAACAAAAGTTATCTTCTTGAAAAGTTTTCTTTAAAGAAAATTGAATGGATGCTAAAAATTGGCATTGTTTCATTAAAGTCCTTTAAAAGAAAGTTATGGATAGAAGATGATTTTTCTTCTAAGGATTCCAGAGAAGGTTTTTGTATTTACAAAACTAGAGGGAAGGTTAGAAATCTTCGTGAATATCGGGGATTAAAAGCCGATAAAAGAGAACTTATGCTTGGATTCAGAGAAAAAGGTCAGAAGTTTGATTTCATTCTTGACTATAGATTTGTTAATGTTTGGCAAACTAGAGAAGAGTTTGAAGAAGAACAAAATTTTGGGTTTCAAGATTTTCAGCATGAATACGAGAGGTATCATGGTGATAATGGATTAGTTTCTAAAGACGAAGAAGAACTTTCTTATTTAGATTATAAAATAAGACCGCGCACTTGTCCCTATCTTATTTGGGATGACAAACTTGCTACTGGTTTTATCAAAAAATCATGTTACTAATTTTGGTGTATAAAGGCGAGAGTTAGAGTTTACTAGTTCTCTTTAAAAACTAGCGCATACTATAGTAAAGTAGAACCTGACGTGGCGGAATGGCAGACGCTGCGGACTTTTATAACTCATTAGAATATAATGAGTTAGAGAGCCTTGCTAGAGGAATCTAGCAATGGAACAACGAGAACTGCTGGAATAGCCTTAGAGCTTGATTAGCTACAACGTAACTAGAAATGGTAAGCGTGAATGCTTGAAAATAATCGAGATTGGTCAATCAGCATCCGAGCTTCTAAAAGTATAAATACTTATGAAGATGGTTCAGAGACTATGCACGTTGCATCTAGAACAGATGAAGATATAGTCCAGACTACAACGATAGAAATATCGGACTAAGAGATTAGTAGTAGTAAGAAAATCCGTTTCCTTTACAGGAGTGAGGGTTCAAATCCCTTCGTCAGGACCACTTTATTATTAGCGGCTTACGATGAAACTTACAAATAAGCAAGCTTATATTCTTTATAAAAATATAGAAAATCCAAAGCCCTTAAATAAAGAGATTATTGATAGATTTTATGTAAATATGCTCTCATTAAGCAAGCCTCCACGTGGCGAGAGTGGACAGGTTGATTCTAGAAATAGGCCTGACTGATTTGCTTAGTTAGGATTTACTAGGGCGAAGCCGCGATGTAAATACCCTCCAAAGGGGAAGATGCAATGGTGCACTATTTGCATGCCTAAGTTTATCTTGTCCGCCTCTCTCTTTAGAGTCTAAAGAATGATGCGTATATGGGAAGATGTTCGCCCTTTGGTGACAAAGGGAGCTGACCAGCCTACTTGACAACAGGTTTCTTTGTTTTCGTTGCATAGAATTAAATAGTGGAGACGAACAGCCTTAGTTTAGGGCAGTATCTAAACTTGGGAAACTATATGGATTTGAGTTATGTTCATGAATGAGTATACGGGCGAAAAGCCATGATACTAAGACTTGTCATCAATAGCTCTTTTAATTTTCAAGGTAGGAGAATAGGAGTATAGACATGAGTCCAAATTAGCAAAAAAATGCAGAAGCCACAAAGCATTGGCCTAACCGTGCAAAGTTTAATAGCTATAGATTTTGCCCTTGATTATACATATAAAATGCTATTGTACAGTTGAACAATATATAATTGCAAAAAAAGCTTTACAAGATTTGCATATATGTTATCATCAATTTATGATTTCGATTAAAAAACCTCTTTTTTTAGTGGGCGATATTCATAGAAACACTAGGAATGTCATTAAAACTATTGAAAGAGTAGGATTGAAAGATATCTCTATGATTTTCTTGGGAGATATTGGCATTTTTAAGTTCTATGATAGATTTGAATATAAAGAATTAGATGAGTTTTTTTCTGAAAGAAAGATTGATGGTTATTTTTTCAGAGGAAACCATGACAATCCAATCTTTTTCAGAAATTGTAAAAGAGGTAATGATTTTTTCTCTTTATTCAAAAATATTAAATCAATTAGGGATTTAGAGGAAATTGAATATAATGGGGAGATTGGAATTGTTATTCCCGGAGGAATTTCTATTGATAGAGTTTGGAGAAAACCTGATGTAAGTTATTGGTATGATGAAAATATGCCAGATGTTTCTTTAGTGCCAGACAAAAAATATGATTTCGTTCTAGCGCATACTGGAATGCCGCCTCAATCTCACTATAAATTAGATTCATCTCTTCTTTCTTCTTTTTTGCAAAAAGATGCTACATTGGAAAGTGAATTATTGGAAGAACGTTCTAACATAGATAAAATTATTGAGAAGATTTCTCCTAAAAAATGGATATGCGGTCATTTTCATATTAATAATGTTTTTCCTTATAAGGGAACTGAATTTATAATTTTAGATATAGATACAATTTATGAGTTCAAGATTACAAAAAGTAGAAGAGGGGACCTTAACTCTAAACCTTGAAGAGCAGGGAGTATGGTGGTTTAATGAAAATAATCTGATTCTTGATAAAGAAACATATTTCTCTGTAGATTATTTGGATGAAATTATCCCATCTTTAAAAGAAAAATATCCTGATGTTTTTGAAGAATTAAAAAGAACGATTTCTGGCGAAAAAATGATTTCTTTTTCTAATTTAATATTAAAGGTAGGTTATCTTTGTTTTACAAATCCAAACATTGGGAAAAAGTTTGCTGATTCTTGCGAAGTAAATATTTAATGGAAGATTAATTTGTAAAGTACAAAACCCGCCTTGAAAGCGGTGTGTTCCGAAAGGGATGGGGAGCGTTACCTCAATCTTCCGCCAAAATTTAAATATTTTCTTTTTGAAAATGTAAATAATTAAGTCACACAGGGTTTTTTCATGTTGTCCGTTCATGTATTTTCCCCTTCATTAATCTTTATCGTTTTCGTATAGTGTGGAAAAACGAATTTTAAAGCCCGTTTGTATAATGGCAGTACTCCAGATTTTGATTCTGGCAGTCAAGGTTCGAGTCCTTGGCGGGCTACCATAAAAACCTTGGTAAGAGTTTGGAGAAAGAATGGCTCAAGTTATGTTGTGTACGGTTTAGAAAATAGACTTGACATTTTTTTTTGTTAAGTTTAAGTTAATGCCATATGCAACAAGATATTCCTCAAAAATATTCGAAGGTTTTTTCTAGGAACATTGAGTCTAATGGAAGATTTTCCGGTTGTTATCGCTTTATCATCGAAGGTGATTTCGGTAAAAAAGCAGAGTCTTCAATTTATTATAAAATTGGGCTTGATATAGACAAGATTTTAACTGGATTTGAAGTAGGAGATACGATTATTTTCTCAGTTAAAAATGAATTTGATTTTTGGAAAAGAGTTGAGCTAAAGGCATATTCTTCTAATCATGATGAGCTTTTTTGTTTTAGGTGGATTATGGGGAATGAAGTTCTTAGGAAAGGCGTTTTTAAAGAAAGCTGTCTTTCTGAGGATGGAAAGATAGAGGCTATTGAGTTAGCAAAAATTAAAAAACTGGATATTCTTCCAGAACAAAAGAGAACTATTGTCATTTTTGATAAAATTTGCAGAACTCCTTCTTCTTATAATGCAAGGCCATTAGTTGGTAATCTTTTGAATGAATTAGAATTTATTTTAATAAATAGATTTTTGGAAAGAAAGTATGCCGCACCATTCTTTATTATTAATTTGCAGGAAGTTATTAAGGCTTCCCATCCAGTTTTTCAAAACACGTCTCATGTTCGTGATTTTTATCTAAAGCGTGGATATACAAATTGTGATAATTCTTTAGATTTTTTGGAAAAGGATACAGTAATTTCTTTGAAGTGCGGGCAAAAAAATGGTGACGCGAATGCAGATAATGAAGAAGATAGATTTTATGAAATATTAGAAAAAAAAGGGGGGGCAAAGTTAAATGATAGTCGTCCTAATTTTTTTCAGGAATGTGAACTTTTTGAATGGGGAGACGCTATCGAAGTAATTGATAATGGGAGAGATTTTTTGTGTTCGGCAATTTCTAATGAGGAAAGAAAGCTTTTGAAATTAGGGATGCGAGGTTTAGTGCTCAGTACTGAAAAAAAAGAGGATTGCGGAATGATTACATGTGGCTTTAAGGAAATTGAGAGTTTATATATTAAAATCCATTTTTCTAATCTCAGAAAGATTTCGAAATTTAACTAATACTTAAAGTTTTAGAAATGAAGCTAAAAGATAAAGAAAAAATTGAAGCTCGGCTTTTCCCAATTTATATATCGTTTGGTATAAACGTTAGAAATTTGCGAGAAGATACTCCGATTGGAGATTTGGGCTTAGATAGTTTAGATATTCTTGAGCTTAGGATGAGCATAGAAGATGCGTTTGCTCTTCGATTTTCGCCGGGAGAAGGGCCTAGAGTTGTGAGTACACATGGAGAAATGCTTGAATTAATTTTTGAAAAGTCTCTTTTTAAGATTCATGAAGCATAAATTCGCATTATGCCTATCTTCGTATAAAAGGTTTGATAATATGCAATTGCAAATTTATCAAATGTTACATCAGAATTATGATAATTTTCATGTTTTTGTTGCTTGCAAAGGCATTTCTGAGTTTAATTTCAATAAATACATTAAACCTCAATATAAAAAATACATTGATGAAGGGAAGTTGACAATTCGTTATTTTCCAAATAAAAATCAGCTTTCAAATTTTTTTGATACAATAAGAGATATTGATATTGAGGATTTCGATTATTTTTGCAAAATTGATGATGATGATTTATATAGCCCTGATTATATAAAAACATATAATGATTTGGCAAATTATTATCCGAACAACAACTTTTTTTTTCGAAAGGACAGCCAGCGATTAGTTAGAAAAAACTATAAAGGATTTGTTTCATTAGAGTATGACGGAAGCAATATATATATGGGTCCAACTTTATGTATGTTAAAGTCCGTTCTTAAAAAAATAAGAAAAGCCGAAGAAAGTGTTTCTAATTTACAAGAGTATATTAAAGAAGAAGGATTGCCCGAAGAATTATATAGTTGCGGGTTTAGGGAAGATAGATTATTTCATATGTCTATGAAACCCGCATTGAACGTAGCTTCTTTGATAAAAGAGGATAATTCTTGTATAAACTTTTCAAATGCTTCTACTTCTCGCCAAGGATTTCTTTTGGGAGATTTTCGAGCGAAAAATGAGGTCTTCAATAAGAACCCTGATTATTATGAACATATCTTGACATTAAGAAAGCCGAATTCTGGTTTTTTAAGGGACATATATGTTTTTGATAAAAAAGCAAGGTTTTTATCTCATCAAACATGCGCTGATGTCAAAGAGTTTTCAGATACTAAATTTGTCATAGAGTGGAATAATGGCAAAATAGAGAGTTTTCAAAAATCTAAAAATGGAATGTGGATTTTAGCTTGACAAGAACGCCTTTTTGTTGTTAAATGTCTTCATCAACAGGGCCGCTTGCCTCAATGGTACAGGACTCCTTTTGTAAGGGAGCATTTCTCAGTTCGATTCTGAGAGCGGCCTCCAAATTCGGCGATAACTCAATGGTAGAGTAGCTGGCTTTTAACCAGCAAATCCGGGTTCGACTCCCGGTCGCCGAACCATATAAAAATATAGTAATGAATTCATATCTAAACATTTGCAATAATATTGTTTCTTTCAAGTCAGAAAGTGAGACAGTTGTTCGGAAATCTTTCTTCGTTTGTCAAGACCTTTCTTTTGGAAGAAAACCGAAAGATAAGGATTTAAAAGAGTTTCGTTCGAGCGTTCAAGTAGCTTTGAAATCTCTTGAAAGTCTTCTTATTATACTGGATGGAATAGAAGACGTAGAGAAAGAAAACGAAAAATAAGTCATAATACAAAATAAGGGTATGACCGATAAAGAAGTTAAAATTGATGTCACTAACATTAGTAGGGATTTAAGCAATCTTGAACTAAATTTTAAAAAACTCCGCGATAATTTACTTGACGCAGTTTCTTTGATTAGAAAAGATTTTGATGTAAAAGGAGGCGAATTAAATTTCAAATATGAAAATATTAGAGATTGCGATGATAGTTTATCAACAATAGAGTTTTTCTTGAAGATTCTTCATACTAGATTTGATAGGATAAAACTATACCAATATCAACGTGAAAACGAACTCCTTCAAAATAAAGAACTTATAGAACTTCGCGCAAGGATTAAGGATTTGGAAAGATAATAAATGAAATAACAAACAATAAAATAAAAAATGACGGAATTATTGATTAAACTTTTTCAGAACTGGTAAAGAAGCAGAAGTTTTTTTGAAGAGGGAAAGACAAAGGATTTTTTAAATAAAAATTAGCTCCGTTAGCTCAGTTGGATAGAGCAACTGCCTTCTAAGCAGTGGGCCGCAAGTTCGAGTCTTGCACGGGGCGCCATCAAATTTATGGAAAGAAAAGCATATCTCTATTGTCCGAAATGCAAAGAAGAAACATTGCATGATTCGTTGAATGTTGCTGATAAAACAGAAAGAGCCCTAGCTAGGGTATTTACGCTTGGAATTATGAGCGGCCAAGTTCTTGACTATTTCTGCGTTAGATGTCAAAAAAGAAATTATCGTTGGGAACGGGCATATAATAGATTCACATGGGCGAGAAAGGGAACTGGCGTTCTAGTAGACGAAGGGATTTATGGAAGTTATGAGGCATAGATGCGCACATAGAGAAAGTATGGCTGATACTGGATATGCATTTGTCATTAGAGATGAAGATTATTTCAACGAAATTTTTGAATTTATAGATTAAAGGAAATGATGGAATTAAGGAAAGTAAAAATTAACGGATGGGCTTTTGAGGAGGATGGAGATTTCAGTTGTTTTTTTATTGAAAGAGCAAATGGCGATTATTCTCTTTTAGAAGGAATAGATTTATTGACTTTTAAATTTGAGGAAGCTAAGGGCGATGAATCTCCTTACCGACTTTTTTATGATGAAGATGGTTATATTAGAATTAAAGTGAATGAAGGAGATTCTTTCGAAGAAGTTTTCGTTCTTAAAACTTATTTTGAAGATTACGATTTTCCAGAATATTTGAAAATTGCCATGTTTTATTTAGAGAGTTTGAATGTAAAATGGAGGAGAAAGCACCCAGAACCAAATGTTTAAAGTCGTGGAACTTCCTTATAATTTGGATAATCTCCCTACAGAAAAAGTAATTAGTCAATACCTTCAAGAAGGGTGGAAAATTAGTTCGGCTTCATTTTCAATAGATGAAGCCGTTCTTATTTTTTGTTTTTATAAATAGTGAAAGTCGCCCAGTGTTTTTTTGTAATTATATATGATGCATAAGACAACAGCAAGAGATTTTAGATTGAGTCAAAGAGGTAGGATTACAAAGAAGCAAGCTTTAGATAGAAGGAAGGAAATGATAGGACAGGTTGATAAGTATTTTTCTGGTCTTTCTGTTGAACAACAAGAGAACATGATAAATCATTTATTGTCCATTGGCATGGTTGATTGTGCTAATTTTTATAAGAAATTAATGAAAAAGTGAGTTTTTATGAGTAAAATCATTAAGATATTAAGATTGAGAATTTTAAAAAAGTATTATGCGCCTGATAATAAAAAAGGCTCTCTTCTAAAGTTTATTGGTTTTATTCCTATTAGTGATTTGAGGGCGATTGATAAAAATGGAAGAATCATAAGATTCTTCAATGATTAGTTAGAAAGTAAGATATGTCAGAAGATTTTCAAAATACAGGTTATATTCTTCACCCAGCAAAAGGGAAAATCCCTTTTTTTTGTAATTTTGCAACTGTTGAAGATTTAGAGGCGGCAATTTCCAAATTAAATTCATTAACTCCCAAGGTTGTAGACGAACTCCCTCCTGTTGGAGAATCGGGAATTTTGTATTTTGTTCCCAGCACTGATGCTTCTGGCGAAGACCAATCTAAAGAATATATTTGGCTCGAACAAGAGAACAGATTTGAATTAGTTGGTTCTACAGGCGTAGATTTAAGTGATGTTGTAACAATTAGTTCTGACCAAGTAATTAGTGGGACGAAAGAATTTTCTTCTTCTCCTCTTGTCCCTTGCCCCATAGAGAATCAAGAAAGCGCAAATAAATACTATGTGGATTGTTCGTTAAATGCTAGTAAAAAATACACGGATGACCAGATTTCAGGAGCTGTAAAAATTACTGGGAATCAATCTATTGATGGGCTTAAAGCTTTCCTCCTTTCCCCAAGTGTACCTGCGCCAGTTCAACTAATGGATGCGGCAAATAAGAGTTATGTTGATAGCGCGGTAGACAGCGTTCCAGTATTTAGCCCTTCTGATGCTCAGACTATTTCTGGTTCATATGATTTCACCAATGGCTTGACTAGAGTTACAAAAGAATCTCCTGTGGGCATTGATGTTATGAATAAGCAAATGTCGGATGAGATATATGTTCCTAAAACGGGGAATTCCGATATTAGTGGAACAAAAACATTTACAGATGGGATTGTTCTTTCTGATGGCAAACAAATTTCATTAGGCTCTGGAACAAATGCTGTTCGAATTCGTGGTACAGGGGCGGGAAGTGCTGTTATTGAAGCTGATAATGGGGCGAAATTAGATGTTGCAGTTCCGATAAATATTCAAGAAACTTTAGAAATAGATAAATTGGAGACGGATATTACAGGTTTAACCCCATTAAAAATAGATTTATTTACTTTCAAAAATAAAAATAGTCCTAATCATGACATGAGGTTGTATCAATATACTACTACAAGTTTGATTGGGATTCAAGGTGTGGCTCAAGGTGGAGGATTTAATGTCAATTTAAATGGTGGTGTAACTTGTGAGTCTTCTCTTCTTGTTAGAGGTGGCATTACTTCCCATAGTGGCGTAACAGTCAGTCAATCTCTCATAGTTCTTGGGATTGGAAGTTTTAGGGGTGGCGCTTTAAATATATCTGATTCAATTGGAGATTTGGATAAAACGATAGAAATTAAGTCAGATACTGGTGGAACAGCCATAAGTGTTCCACCAGTGATTGGAAGTCTATATGATGATGATAGAGCAGTTTATTCGCGAATAGATAATGACCAGCGGTATATTAAGTTTGTAGAGTTGACCGAAGCTGAATATAAAGAGTTAGAAACAAAAAGCGTTTCTACTATTTATTATCTTTCAGATATTGCTATGTGGACGATTGGGGATAAGGAAATTATTACATCAGATATAACTGCCTAAGTTAAAAATTATACTAACATTATTTTTTATAATTCTTATTTTTAATTATGATTCATGTAACTTTCCCACAAATAGGTAATTTTGAAGAAGCTTATATTGACATTCTTGGTGGAGTAGATAATTGGAAGAAAAGTGCTAGACTTTCTTTATTAGAACTTTCTTCGGATAACCAAGAGAAATTCGCCAATTTAGTAACTTATTTTAAGGCTGAACATGGTGATTGGAATGTGTGTCAAGCTTGGGCTTATAAAAGCTTGAATTCTGAAAAAACACCAGTTATTCGAATTACTTTAGAGGCTGTTCAAGATGGGACTGGAAGTATATGCACGTTCCCGGAAGTTGAATTGACGGATTCTGATTGCATAGAGCTTTATGATAGCCTATTTGAAAATAATTAGGTTATAAAATATCTTCTTTCGGGAAAAAGGAGTTCTTTGCTCCTTATGGGATAGAAGGGATGATAGGGTTGAAAAGGATAATCCCGTAAAAGTTCTTGACAAAAGAAGATACTTGTATATAATGGGCGCGTATTCAAAATACGAACCGCAGTTATATTCAAATGATTTCAGAAATTTCGATTATAGATAATGAGAGCGCAGGAGTTATCGCAGTCAGGCATTGTGGAGATATCTTCGTTGAATTCAATTATTGCCGTAATGGTGAAGAACTGCAATACCCTACCAAGGAGAGGGCGATAGAAATGGCAACGATAATAGCTCGTCACCTCTTCACTACAAATTCCGTTAGGACAGAAAAAGGCATTGACCTTCCCCAAATGTATTGCGCAATTCAAGCTGAATAAACTCATGGATAATAAAGTAATTATTATTGAAGATAAATGCCAAGGCATCTTCAATGTATGTCATGAGGGGAACACCATTGCTGATTTCTACTACAGCACCGACATCTCCGAGTCAAAGTATCTATCACGTGACACTGCAAAGAAGCTAGCGAAGAAGGTTGCTCGCTACCTCCTTACCCAAGGAACATTCACTACTATTGCTGGGGTAACTACACATAAATTTCACATTGACATCATCAATGGTTAAACGTCAGTTCAAGAGAGGGGATTCTGTTCGGCTCATCAATACCAGAAGGTATGAGAGGATAAGTGAGAAAGTGCCGGAAGGTTCTATAGGGTTTGTCGAGGGACTAGAGGATGAGGACCACTATTTGTTCATTTGCTTTGATAATGGCGCAAAGAGACATATACCAGTCTCTGAGTTAGAACTTGTCGCAGAAACTAAGCACGAAGTTACCTTCCAATCAGGTGATGAAGAAACGTGTATCTTTTATAACGATGAACTTATCCTGACCATCCCTCATATATACATGCTGAATGGACGGGAAGTCTATATGGAGTGTGAGGCAAGGGATTGGGCTAAGCAGATTGTTGAAGAACTTAACGAAAACATACCTTTCTGAGAGGCAAAAGCATGAGCGTAATGCCTGCACTTTTGTGCATACACCCAAAGGAAAAGAGGCGATAGTTGGTTTTCCTATTAGTGCCTATGTAGACGAGATTTCTGAATGGTCATTGAATCTTGGATGGGGAGAAGATGTTGAAGATGAAAAATCTTAGGAGTAGTGTAATAAATTAGAGGGAGTTGCAAGATTAAAGTTATAGTTTCGTATTTTTAATTATCGTCTTATGAAAGCCTTAGATATATCAGTCCTAAATGCATTTTTAGACTTCATCCAAAATGTCCATCATTTCACAGAAAATGGCTGGGTTCACTTAGCGACGGATGAAATATATAAGAAAGGTTCAAAATTATTCGATGAATTCAGAGAATCATATTCTGGATTTACAAATGGAGCTAATATGATTGCTAGTAATATAGAAACTCCTCCTGTAGTTTCAGATGCTATTGTTTTAGGCGTTTTAAGAGAGAGGATAAGCGAAATTTGTTACTATCTTAGAGAGATTTCCTATGGTCAATCATTTCTAGATTCTCAAGTTGACGAAATAGAAAAGTTGCTATGGCAACAATATTATATGGCATGTAAAAAATAGAGAAGCAAATAATTTTTCTTCAAACGTTCAAATTCCATATTTGAACGTTTTTTGTTGACAAAGTTATAAATAATCTCTATCATACATCTATGTCTAACTTAGATAGCCACGGAGAAGTCCCAACAAGTGTTCTAGCAATTATTTTCTTTATAATTTTAATTTTTGGGGTAGTGGCTTATTTTTTTAAGTCCCCTGATAAGGGCGAGTTTGAGCAGACTGTGATATGTGTAGGTTCTGAGGAAAAGATAAGAACACCAGCTCTTTTGAAAGTAGGAACCTTATATATTCATCAATCGTCAGGCTCTGTTGAAGCAATACCTATTCGGAAATATACTTTTCTAAGTGGCAGTGTAATTAAAGCTATTTCTATGGATGGAAAGGAAATCATTTCGAGTAGCTATACTCTTTTTTTGGAGGACAAAGATTAATAATAAGGATGTGATTTGGAATGGAAAAAGATACTGAAAAATTGAAAGAGCTTCAATCTCGTTTAAATCAAGAGATTTTAAATATGAAAGAGCTTTTATATGATTTTGATGAAGATTTTTTTGAGGATATAAGTGAAGCAATATTTTATCTCAAAGAGGGGCGTGATGTTTTAGATTGGATTATTGATTGTGCAGAATATAGACAAAGAAATAAATAAAATGGACAAAATAATTGATGCTATATGTTATCTCTTAAAAGAGTATGGATGGTATATTATTATAATGGCTTTTATCATTATAACGACGCTTATAGAGAAGCTCTGTTAAAATGAAAAGTAATTTCTCTTATTATTCTAAATCCCAACAATTCAAAGAAGCTAAAAGAATAGAAAATCTAGTAGCTCTTCATTTCAGAAGAAAAGGATGCATTGTTTTTAAAGCTACTAGAGAAGATGAGTTTAAAGATATTGATTTGTATGTTGATGGAGAGTCTTATTCAGTCAAAAATCAACAAGCTGTCTTGAAGACTGGAAACTTAGCTTTTGAAGAATATGATAATGGAAAGATGTCATGGTTTTTAGTTGGAAAATCTAAATTCTATGCTATATGTTGGGGAAGTGAAATCCGCATTTTTGAAACTGCGTTTCTTAAAGCTCGCGTGCTTGCTTTAGAGGCAGAAGGGAAAACAAAAAGAAAGAAATTGACAACAAAACAAAACAAAACAAATTTAAAACTGCGCAACACTGTTTTTCTTTTAGTGAAAAAAGAAGATGTTTTAGATTTGGTGAAGGAAATTATCTATATATAAATCTACGGAATTGTGCAAAATAGTCTTGCTGTAAGATTTTCAGAATATTTTAAATTTAATGCTTGTTTCTAAAATTCATGATTAACTCTTTTTCTCAAGGTAGTGAGTTTCTTAATAATTCAACAGAAAAAATTGACAATAATGGGGAGCCAGTTCCTTTTATTGAATATGAAGGAATAAAATATACGAACGTAACTTCTGCTTTTTTAGCTTCTCAAATTAGAGACAGAGGATTGAGACACGCTTTTTCCTTCTTGTCGGCAGGAGAAGCAGAAAAGAAGTTTAATGAATGGAAAGATGTTATTCCATCTTTTATAGACCCTTTCTTTGAAGCCAATAAGAAAGATATCTTATTCATTTTGTTGCTCCAAAAGTTTTCTGATGAATTCTTTTTAGAGAAGCTTTTAAATACAGGAGAAAATGAACTTATTTTTGAGAATACTTATGATGATAAATTTTTAGGGATTTGCGATGGAGATGGAGAAAATTATCTTGGTGTTGCCTTAATGGAAATACGAGATAGAAAAAGAGATGAATTAATTAAGAAGGAGTCTTATATATACTCTATTGGCTATGGCAATTTAAGAGCGCGGGATTTCTTAAGCTTATTGAAGGATTATAGAATTGAAGTCATAATAGATATTAGAGCTTCTGCAATAAGTCATAATAAATTTTATGGGGGAGACTCTCTTAGCAAAGCACTGCATGAGAATAATATCGAATACGCTTGGTGCGGCGATGTATTTCCAGAAGTAAATTTCGGTCAAAAAGATTTATTCGATGGAGACAGTCATGTAATATATGAAAAAATATGGAACAGCGAAAAAAATAATAGGTTAAAAGCATTTTGCGATAAAGCCATTCAGAATAAAAAGAGAATCTGTTTTTTGAGCGCAGAGTTCAATCCTGAACATTGCCACAGAGGTGAGTTAATCGGGGTTGCCGCTTTAGGGATGGGAATTGATATTTGCCACATTGTCCCTAGCAAGGAAGGAATCAAACTTTTGTTGCAAAGCGAATTAGAACTTCCTAGTGAGTTAGGAATAAGTTTCAAAGGTTATTGGGGATGGTCGCCAGAAGCTTTTTCTATTATGGAGACCTTCAACAAATTTATCTCTAGGTATCTTTTTTCTCATGAAACTGTTCTTTTCCAGAAACTTTCAGAAGATAAGAAAATTAAAGAGTTTTTGATTGAGTTTGCTAGAGAAATTGATAAAAAGATGTTATGAATGAAGAAACAAAAATAAAGGAAAAATTGAAGAGAACTTGTTGTAAGTTCAGCTTAAATAATGGGAACGGGCGAATAAAAGTAAATATTACAAAAAAAGCTCAAAATGCAGAAAGATGGACTAACTTCCTATATCATTTTTCTTTCATATTTATCTTCCCTTTAATTATTTTCGCTTTTATTTTTGCTATAGTTGTTCCAATAGCAACATTTTGTGCGGAAAAATGCGAAGACATGTTGATTGGATGGAGAAGGTTTATCATGCGGATAAGTGGATTTAAAAAACAAATTTCTCTGATAAATTTAGACACTAAAAAACGGGAACTTTTATATCTTTCTAAAGAATACGGCGAAGAAAGATATAAGAAAGAATTGAAAGTTATTGAAGAACTCCAAAATGAGTTGTCGGATTAGTGTAAAAATAGAAAATTACAAAGTTATGGTACAACAAGAGATTATTAAAGCCCTCAAAAACATCCTTGGAACTTTTGCATATGAATGCGGAACAGATTCTCAATCTTATAAGGAACTTGAGAAATTGGTTTCTGATTTGGAATCTCAAAAAGAAAAAGATAAGATGGGACAAGAGGCTAAAACCATTGAATCTGTTAAATCTATTGAACCTGCTGAGCCTGTTAAATTAAATGATGCGAAACAGGAAGATAAGATTGACGAAGAAGAAAGCAGGAATAATCAAAATAAATACAATAAGAATAAAAAAAGAGGCTAAGTTTTTCTAGTGCGATTTCAATCCACCAGTCGGAAGGCTGGTGGATTTTTTATTGACTTTTCTCTTGAAAAGATGTATCATCATTTCTATGGTAAACGTCTTGATTCCAGAAAAAAACGCTTCGGAAATAAAAGGGTTTTGGGAAGCTTTCTATGCAGGGAAGAATATTTTTTTGACAGGTTGTGGGGGTACGGGGAAGTCAACTCTTATTAGAGAGGTAATTAAAAAGCATAAAAGAAGCCATAAAATTGTTGTTTCTGCTTCCACAGGCATAGCGTCTTTAAATATTGAAGGGAAAACAATTCATAAAACATTGGGAATTGGATTCGGGCCTAGGAAAGACCAAAGTTTTTTAGAGTTTGAGACTATTTTAGAAAGAAATAAATATTGGAATGAAAAGACGGAGCAAATAATCAATAAGAAGAAAGTTCTACTCATTGATGAAATAAGTATGGTAGAAGCGAGGCTTTTTGATTTTATTAATTTTAGGCTGCAATGTCTGAGAGGGAATGTCGAGCCTTTTGGCGGCATGCAAGTGATTGTTATTGGTGATTTTCTCCAATTGGAACCTGTATGCAAAGAAGGGACAGCGAAGTTCGCTTTTGAGTCAGAAGCGTGGCAGAATGCTAATTTCGAAATTATCAATTTGAAAGAGGTCGTCAGGCAAGATGATGAGGACTTTATTAATATTTTGAATCGAGTTCGTTTCGGAGAAATGAATGATAATGATTACGAAGTTTTGAAAGCTCGATTTGTTTCTTGCCCTTCAAACGAAATAACAAGAGTTATGACTCATAATAATCTTGTTGAAGAATGGAATAATGAAAGATTTGAGGAAATTAATTCAGAAGAGAAAATCTATCGGGCAGAAGTAGGTGGAGGGACAGAAGAACAACAAGCGCAATTAATTTCGCAAGTCCTTTCCCCGGTTGAGCTGAAACTTAAAGTTGGGGCTAAAGTGATGGTTACGGCCAATAGTCCAGACAACTTATATTTCAATGGACAAATCGGAACAGTTACGAATTTACTTCCTGCCTCGGTTGTAGTCAGATTGGAAGACAGCTCTGACTTCATTGAAGTCACTAATTTTATTTGGAAATTGGACAAAGAGAAGAAAAACGGGGCTTATTTTTCTCAAATTCCTTTAAGACTCGGGTACGCTATTACTGTCCACAAAAGTCAAGGCGTCACTTTGAAGAAAGCGCATATAGACATCTCAGAATCATTTGCTCATGGTCAATGCTATGTTGCCCTTAGCCGGGTTTCTAATCTTAAAGGGCTAACGTTAGAATATTTTTTGAAAAAAAATGTAAAGGCTCATCAGAAATGTGTTGATTTTTATCGTCAGATAATTTAGAATATCTTCATCGAAAGAAAATGCCAAAAAGATTTGTCCGAATCGCTCTCTTCGAAAAAAAGAATCAGGACGTCCCGCTATGCAATAATAGATTCAAGATATTTTTATTGAAATGAAAATCATATTGAAGGTCTGTTCAAATTGCCTTTCTTTAAAAAGAAGACAAAAACAGTTCTGTTGTAGAAACGAAAAAACTCCTGTCAATTTTATCAATAATCCAGGAGAATTTGGTTGCATATTTTTTAATCCTAATAAAGATTTAGAAATATGTGAATTTTGCGATGGAACAGGCGCATTCTTTTCTGGCGGGGAAATAGAAAATACTAATAATTGGTTAATGTGCGATAGATGTAATGGCGAAGGATATATTTTTACAAATAAAACGAAGTAATCATGAAGCTTGGTTTAAAAATACTTGCATAAAATTAGGATTTTCTGTAGCTTACAGTCATGAACTTTATTTGAGGCATAGTATAATCAATCTTTTAAGGAAGTGTGGGACAACGAAAAGATTTACTTATGGGATAGGTTACTATACTTTTAAAGGACCAAAATATGTTTGCGTAAGAACCTCAGATAGACGTGGTGCTTCTGCAAATATGAAATTAGTGCCAACTAACTTCTTCAAAAAAATATTGTTAGTTTTGAATAGAAAACCCCATATTTTCATTAAAGATAATTTCAAAAACAAAACTTATTATTTATGATGATTTTTTGTAGCAAAAAAGGGCATCAAATTTATCCTCTTGAAATAGAAAGGGTGGATAAAAATGGGAATATTTTAGTTAGTCCTTGTAAGGAGTGCGAAGAAGAAATATCTAATGTCGTAAAAGAGCGAATTGATGAATATAAAAATTGGTATGCTCTTTCTCCTGATGAGGGGAAAGAGATTGAAGAAGAATGTCAAGAAGGAGAAAATCTTTTAACGGATGTAATAGACGCTTTAGAAGCGGATGGGTTAGCTAGTGCTGAGATATTAAATACGCTTGAGGAAGTGAAACATTGTTTTTGGTCTATAGAAAGGCTTGTATGAAAAAGAAATACAATACATGGAGACAAAATAGAAGAAAGTACGGCTCTAATGCTGGTATTCTTAGAATTGAAGAAGAAGATGATACAGAAGTACTTGTTGATATTGTCACTAAAGAATTCAGACATCTTTTGAGAAGCTTGAAAGAAAAAGGCAAAAGGGTAAGGCTAAAGAATATCGGGGTTGATTCTGAAACTCATGATGAAAAACAAGCCAATTTTTATATTTCATTTGATTGCGAAAATGCCTGATAATCCGCCTATTTGTTTTTCCGAAAAAGAAATTGTTGTCCGAAAAGAGCATTTTTGCTGTGAATGTTGTTGCAAAATTTTTTGTATAAAATAGATATTATTGATTCTATTTCTATAAAAAAGATAGAATAGAAGATTTCGATTAATACTTGACAATATTTTTATCTTACGGTATACTTTTTCCTACATGAGAGAATATATGAACAAAGAAGAAGAAGAGAAGACTGGCGTAAAGATGACCGATGAAGAAATTTATCAGGCACTTAAAGAAAAAAACCTTCTTGAACCTCCTATTTTTGAGGAAGGATTTGACGAGAAAGTTTTGGTAAAATTCTGCCAAGATGTTCTTCATGCTTTGAACTTAGGAGATTATTCTGTTAGAACTACGCCGTCATATGGGATATGGGGTGATTGTTCTTGGGTCAAGAGAAAGATTCGTTTGTCAGAATTGCTGTTTCTGAACAGCAAAATAATGAAGAATCATGAAGGAGCTTACGATACTATTATTCATGAAGTATGCCATGCTTGTCGTCCTTTATGTGCTCATGGTGAGAAGTGGAAATCTTTGATGGAGAAATTGGGTTGCTATCCAAAGAGAAGTAAACAAGCGCATCTCTCTGTAAGGAGCCGTATTCCTTATAAGTTCGTTCTTATTGATAAAGATTCTAATAAAGTTATCAAGGGATGGACTAGGAATTGCAAAAAAGTTAAAGATTTTATGGCGCAAAATGAAAGTTCTCCTAAATATCTTTGCATGGCCCATGATGGAAGTCCAGTTGATTTAGCTTGATGCTCTAGTGTCATTGTCCTAAGAGGGTTTTTATGATTGATTACGATTTTTCTTTTTATGATAATAATCTTTCTCTTGAAGATGACCATCATGAATATATCTATATAAAAAATGTTCCCATTCAGAAATTTGGAGCTATAGAAAGAATAGCCGAAAGAAATAATTGTGATATTTTAAGTTTCGCACCCTATAGACTTCCATTTAGCGGCAATGTAGAGACTTATATTTTTCTTCTAAAGAGAAAATGAAAAAAATAGCTGTTGTTCAAATTGCGTTAGGAGAACAATATTATGATTTTTGGCTACAATCCATAAATCGGAATAAAAGGCATTTTTTTTTGAATGAGAATGTAGATTTTTTTCTTTTTACTAATTATAAAAAATTCGCAAAGAGTATAGATAGTGTTTTTGTTGAAGAAGTTGAAGAAGAAAAATGGCCTTTCATCAATTATTTAAAATATTTATATCTTCTTAAGGTATTAGAGAAATTTCAAAGCTATGATTATATCTTCTATTTAGATTCTGATAATGTAATTGAATCTCCCGTCCCAAAAGAGATTTTAGAAAAAGAGCTTGTCATGTTGAGAGTGACGAGTTGGGGTGCTAAATATGCCGGGTGTTTTTTTGGTGGAGAAATTAGCAAAGTTAAATTATTTTGTGAATATATCAGGCCGGAAATAAAAAAGATTTTCCATGCAGAATCTTTTCCAGCAAGAGAAAATGATGAAAGTCTTTTAGAGAAGGTTGATGATTTGCCAATTAATGTTTTTCTCTATAATTTTGATTCTGTATTTTCGTGGTTTATCCATGGAAATAAATTTTCAGAAAAATGGATTTCTCAATACGAAAAGGATTTCGTAAAAAGTCATAATTATAATACTTATTGGAAATTTAGAAAATTAGAAGGGAATTGCATTTTTGACCTTAAAAGAAAATTGGTTTCAGTTTTTGATTGGAAAAGTTATTCTCATTATGGAAGACTAATTCATATGAAAGATAATGAATATTTAATTAGATGGGAAAATCCTGATTTTGGAGAAGATAAAATATATTTAAAAAATGGAAACAAAGATTAAAAAAGCGATAGATTTTGGATTTTTGAATAATGGACATGGTTTCATGCTAAGGACGTTCAAAAATTATGATTTCGCCTCTTTTTCTGAGGTTCTTCCTTCCTGCTGCGAAAGTGCGCCATGTAAACAGCTTACCTTTTATTATCCGCATTTAACTAAAACCCTTCCTGGTGCTATTCCTGAAATAGAGAGAAGTTTTAAGGAACGCATGAAAAAGGCTAACTATTCTACCAAAGGGGTAAGATTTCTTAAAACGCCAGGGCGAGATATCTATTTTGATAAATTTTTGGGGCGGGAACTTTATGTTTTTTTATGGGCTTTAGAAAGAATTAATAGCATAGGGGATTGTTTCAATTCTCTTGAGTATGTGTCTAAAGCTCTCCACTTCTTCTTGAAAGAAGAGCCGCCAATGCTATGGCTTTTATTCTCAAAGATTTCAAATCCTGAAAAAGAAAAAGAATGGGGGCCGCTAATTTGCAAGTTAATTTTAGGCGAATCAGGTGATTGGAGCTAAGAAATGTTTTATAGATGGAAAGGTTTTTGATTCTTTACGACAAGCTTCTAACTATTTGGGGGTATCACATCGTACAGTAAAAACCGCTATTGGAGAGTTAGGAATTTCTTTTTCGTCAGAAGAGTTTTACAAGAGAAACAGGTCTCGCCCATTTGTTTTTCAACATAAAGATAAAACATACTATGTTCTTGCGAAAGCTCCGATAAAGAAACGATGCGATTTTGTTAAAATTGTAAATTCAATTAATTGGGAAGAATATATCCATGAGGATGAAGCGAAAGAACTTTTGAAAGGGTATTTTCTTAATTTGAAAAACCTGTCTATTCAGACGAAATATCGCAATAGACTTCGGCATCCATATATTTCAAATGTTTATGTGAGAAAAGAAGTCGCAAATTATAAACCAATATGGGCTTATGATATTGTTGAAAATGGATATGGGACTTTAGGCGGCATTTTCCGCTTGAGATGGGATGAATTAAAATTGATTTTACCGCCTTTTTTATCCGAGTCTAAAAAATATTTACAAGAGAGAAGGTGGATTGATTATTGCATTCATTCTATCATAAAGATTGTTTGGAAATATCATAAAAGTGAAGTTGAGTTTTTGTCAAAAAAAGAAATCCGTTACGGCCAAAAGAGGCTTGTTTACCCTTGTTGGAAAATCAATTCAATAATTGATGAAGTAAAAGAGAATGGATTGGACTTTTATGCGGAATTCAATTCAAAGGCCAAGAATGCTATATATTTTAATTCAGAAAGCTGTCAGTATAGAGCTTTTATAGGTTAGCAATTTGAAGCTTGACTTCTTTTTCTAATGATGCTAATCTCTTTTCCAGCTCTGAGAGAAGGGCATATAAAAAATGAATAAAAAAGAATACAAAATAGTAGTGCTTGGTTGTCTTAAAACGGTTGAAACGGAGAAAGAAGTTTGCGAAGAGTTTGCTAATTACTTAGCAAGTTCAGCCGGGAAAAGAGGTGTGATGACATTTTCTGTTTTTTATTCCGAAGGGGAGGCAGATGGAAGAATTGCTGGTTGTTTGATTGCTGTTTGTCGTGAAATTAAAATCATAGCAGGAGGTGAAAATATGGCATCCTTAGTTCTGAAAATGAGAAAAACTGGTTGCGGCCTAAGTTTGTAAAAATAATGTGAATGAATTAGTTAAAGATTAAAATGAAAACTCTTAAATGCCCGCTATGCGGAAATGAGATGCAGTTACGGTCCGATGAAGTGTGTTCAGGATATTACGTACAATTATATTATTATGAATGCATTGGCTGTCCTCTTGCCACAACGCCAGTAGATACCACAAAAGAAGCCGAGAATCAGATAAAAGACCTTATTTCCAGGTTTCCTCCTATCATGAGGGTCTGGCGGGGGGACAAACTCGTATGTAGTGGCAGTATTTATCCCGTTACGATTGTCTCTCTAGACATTGATTTATGTAAAATAACCGTTCGCAACGACGCAGGAGACGCTTTCATCATTTACTGTGAGGAGGTGGAGCAATGGCCCTGGGAGCTTGAGCAGAAAGGAGGCCAGCAATGATTAACATCCTCTTATCCATCAAAAAGCTTTTTTCTGTTTCTAAGAAAAAATTCCCTCAAACAAAAAAGAATGAAAAGGAATTTGTTTTCAAGCCGTGTTGCAGAAATTGCATTAACAACGCCGGAGATTTCGAGTGTTACACCTATGGATTATTTAAGACTCCTGAAAGCTTAAATGATTATTGTCGAGACTGGGATTCTTCCGAAGAGGCAGAAGAAGAGCAGGAATACTATTTTAGGATTAAGTATAAAAGCTTTTATGAAAGAAATAATTGTTAAAGGCGAAACATACAAATCCCTTGCTGAATTATCACGCCGCTGTGGCTTGAGCGTTGAAATAATTCGCAGACGTTTGAAAAAGGGCGAATCACCAAATAATCCTTATTTTTTTCGTGAGCGAGAAACTAAACGTTTGACGATTCCTATCCTTGTTTTTGGAAAAACTTTCCCTAGTGTCAATGAAGCATGTAGAATTTTAGGCTTTAAAAGAGCAACAATTTTGGCACGAGTTTTGAAAAGTAGAAGCTCCTTAAAAATAATAGATGGGAAGTATGATTATTCTCGCTTTTTCTCTCCTATTAGAAAAGAAGCTTTTTTTAAAATGAAGTGGCCTGAGATTGATACGCCTCCTTCTGGCTATATTTTATTGACAGAGTTTGCAAAAAAATACCCAGCTCTTAAAAGACATCATGATAGAACTATTAGAGTATGTATTCAAAACCGTCGTGTTTTAAAACATTTCTGTAAATGCAGAAGACGCATTTTTGTAGAAGAAGCTTTTTGGCAGGAAAGACAGTCATGGTTTTCACCAAAAATGCTGAGAATTGGGCTTGGTTTGTCATATGAAGAAATTAGAGTTCTCGCAGAGCGAGACAATAAAGGAGTCCGGTGGTATAATGCCCCTATCGGAAGATTGAAGCTGTATTATCTCCCACAATTTTTAAGTAGACCACACATAGATGACATCGAAAAGAAATACCTCAATTAAATCAAAAGAGCGCGTTCGTAAATTTGGAGAAGTTTTTACTCCTTCATGGTTAGTTAAGGATATGTGCAATCTTCTCCCCGACGAAATTGCGAAGCTTGATTCTCGCATTCTTGAACCTGCTTGTGGAGAAGGAGTGTTTTTTATTGAGATATTGACTCGTAAATTGGCTAATGTCAAAACGAACTTAGATGTTTTGGTTGCGGTTGCAAGTTTGTACGGGGTAGATATTCAAGCAGATAATGTTGAGATATGCAAAAAGAAATTATTTGATATGGCTTGCGACAATTTCCGCATCTGCCCTTCTGAAAAAGAGAAAAATGCTTTGACTTTCATCCTTAATAGTAATATAGTCGTCAATAATTTTTTGACTATGGATATTAATTTGTTCAAGGAATGGAATGTCGCAGACATTGAGCGTCTAATCCAACAGGAGAACGTTGATTCTGTCAAAGGTGAAATCAAAACTAACCCCGAATTACTCTGATAATGAATATATATTGCTCAAATCCGCTTCACATCACGCCTCTTCGGTATGAAGAACGACATGGTGACGTTTATGTTGATTTAGAATCATGTCCTGATTGCCCACATCCGGGGGAAAATTCCAGAATATTTTTCGACGACGACGAAATTTCTGATTTTTTAGACATTTTGGAGGAAGGCATGACCTGTCTCGATGATTTGAAGGAAAATAAGAAAGACCGGGAAAAGTGGAATGATGACCATTCGCAACTTGACCAGATTCTATCCAGAATTTATAGGTCGTTTTCTGACAAACTTTCGGAACAGGCGAAGAAGTAGGCGGGGAATATAGGAGTTTTTGAATATAAAGATATTTTAGTAAATCTTAGCAATTTTGATAAGAGATGAATATTAATAAATATAAAGTTTTCATTGAATATGGCAAATCTCTTCAAAAACTAAAAGAGGCATGGAGATTCGTCCGTAAATTTCCAACGCCGAAGTGCTTGGAAGATGTTCGTTATACAGATAAATATGTTCCTGATTTAGATTCGAATGAATTTCGGAGTTTTATGGATTTTTTGAATTATGCTAGGCAAAAGAGAAGAGAATGTGAAAAATTCGAGGACTAATAGATACTATTAAAAATAATGGAAGAATATCTTTATGAATTGAGAGCTGATAATTTTGCTATAGATTTACTCATTCCAAATGAGCAACTAAAACAGGAATTGGCTAAGGGCAATGTATCTGTAGAATATTTGGCAGAAAAGTTCGCAGTATCTAAGGACATGGTGAGGTTTAAACTTAAAAAAATTCTTTCGGAAACTGAATTAAGAAAAGATGAACAATGATACTATAGAAAGAACGATTCCGATTCAATGCGCCTGTATTAAATGTGGAAAACATGAAACTCATTTAATGGTGTCAAAAAAAGATATTCTTCTTTACAAAAGGGGGTGTTTAGCTCAAAACGCTTTTAGATATTTAGATGAAGACGCGCAATATATGTTAGATTATAAAGTTTGCAAAGAATGTTTTGATAAGAATTAATATGGAAATATCTATCATATGCAGGCCGCAAACTGATTTATCCACAAAAAAGAATATTGAAAAGCTTAATTTTCTAGGATATAAAGTAAAGCGTTTTTGGAGCGAAGACTTCTCTCTTTCTAATTTTAGGCGAGAAGAGTGTCTTAAATTTTTATATAAATTCAAATTTCAGCCTCATGTAGATTCTTTGAGAAATAATTGGAAAAATCTTCTTATCGAAGAAGAATATTCCAATGATTTTTTAATTTTTGGAGAAGAAGATATCGTCCCACGAATTAAAGCTTCTGATTTGCAAAGAAGAATGCAGGAAGAAATGATTGATGATTCAGTAGATGTTTGGAGATTATTTAATTTTCTTGAGAGAGGGAAGTGCCGAATAAATGACTTTTTATATGATAATTTTTATTTCAAATTTTTTATTGATATAAATAAAGCTAGGGATTCTAATCATGTTTATGGAACTCATGCTCTTATTGTGCCTAAAAAAAGCAGAAGAAAATTAGCTCAAATTTTTAATACTTATGAGTTGCCAACAGATACAGCCCTAGAAATGGCGACTTCTAAGGGAGAAATTGTCATGAAGTACGCTAATGTAAATCTTTTTTATCAAGAGAAATGAATGAGTTTGAATTGGGAAGGGAAGGGAAGGGAAGGGAAGGGAAGTGTTTTTGCTGTTAAGCATACTCATTGGGAAGGAAATATTTCTTTTTCAGAGAACGGTTTTTTCTGCAAAAATGGAGCGGATTATGGGAAAGCAATTCTCTTTTCTTCGGGTAGATTGATATTGCAATGGTATAATTGGTCGGAAGAAAATTGCTTTCTAACAGAAGACGGTCTAATTATTGGTTCTAATTTATTCGCGAAAAAGATAAATGGCCCCGAACTTTGGGACATTCTTCCTATTGTAGAAGAAGAAAAATTGAAGGTGCATTTTGGCTGTTATAATTATAAAATAGATGGATGGTTGAATGTAGATTTACCTAATTTTGATTTAAGAAATAAGCTCCCTTTCTCCAACGATTCTGTTTCTCTAATCTATGTAGAGCATGTAATAGAACATCTTACCTGCCATCAGATTTATAATTTTCTTAAGGAAGCTAAAAGAGTTTTAAAAAAGGGCGGCATAATTCGATTAGCGTTTCCAGATATAGAAAAGATTGCTCTTTATGATGGAGAATTTCCAAAAGATATTTCTAAAGACCAGTTAGTTGAAAATAATATTCTATTGTTCGGCCATAAAGTTGTTTTATCTGCCAAAATAGTGACTTTGTTGTTGCAAAATTTAGGGTTTCAAGCTAATACCGTCTCTTCCAACGAATCTGCGGTTGATGAAATGAAAAGCATCGTTCAGCATGATAAAGAAGTTGGGAAGCTTTTGAATGAAATAGAAAGTTCGTATGTTGAGGGGAAAAAGTGAAAATTTTGAGCTTGACTTTTATGGTGATTATGCTATTCTATTCTCATGAAAGAAAAACAGATGTTTGTTTATTCTAGCAGGAAAAGAAGTTTGATTATTCCCGGTACTTCTATTTGCATTAGCCAATCTTCTTGTGAGGAATGGCACGCTTATAAAGCGGTAGGGGTATATCCTTGTATGGATTTCAGCCCTTATGATGGCTATGGGAAAACCCCAGCTTCTGCAATTAAATCTCTCTTGAGGGAGGAAAAGAAATGGAGAAAGAGAAATGCGGAAATAGGATAGTATCTTTCAGTAAAATGCTTAGATTTAAGGCACTTCTGTATTGGGTCGTTTTTGCGATGACCTCTTGTTCCCATCCTTTTGTTTTAGATAATCTTGGGAACGACCAGTTTGATACATGCGTTTCTGCTTGTTATATATCAAGTTCAATACGAAGTGATTATAGAGAAAAAGCCGCCTTTGTTAAAGTAAGTGAAGCGATTAATAACGTTTTTAGTAGTGGTGATTTTTCTAGGAATCGGCTCGTTTTAGAACTTAATAATTCTTTGATAGGACTTTCTGAGCCAGTGAAGAATAAAGTTATTGCTGAAACCTTGAATATTTATGATTTTCTGTCTAAAAAAGACAAAATTTGGGGCCTTCAAATGACCCAAGAGGCTATTCTTTTTAATTTTCAGTCTCAATTTTTCAATAAATATTTATGAATTTTATTAAAAGGAAACTCTTCAGACACAAGAGAAGAAAACTTTTTTTTGATGCAGTAGAAGAACATATAAAAACAGAAGGTGATATTTACGGCAAGTATTCTTATGGCAAAAATTGTTTCATTATAAAAACAGATAAAGTTATTTTTCTTCTAGGGAGTAGTTTTGTTTATCAAAGAAGTGGTCACATTAAGTTTATAGACCTTGGTTTTATAAGAGGTTTGCGCATAAGGAGACATTTTATCAAAAGATTAAAGAAACGCAAAGAAAGTCAGTTAATAAAAGCTGAGGAAGCCAATATCTTTTCCCAAGATGAGATTTCTTTTAAGCTTCTTTTGAAAATAAAATGAAAACGCTTCTCTCTATTGATTTAGACTATTTCGGGAACAACATGTTTCCATTCCAAACTAAAAAAATTCTTTCGGAAAGAAAAAAAGAATATACAAGACTTTTCTCTTTAGTTTCAGATTTCAAAAATAAAGGTGGAGAAGTATTCCTAGTTGAATCACACGAAGAGATTCTCGAACTTTTTAATGATTATAGGGTTGACAAGTTAATAAATATAGATTATCATTCTGATACAGTTGATGAGACATTTAAGCCAGAAGAGAAATCAAATCTAGCAACATGGGTTAATTTTTATGCTTATAAAGAAGAATGCGAATATGAATGGAGATACCCATGTTTTGCGGATTGCATTATGGAGAGGAAAGGATTAATACAAAATGAATATGGGCATTTTTTTTGGATGAAAAAAGGGGAAATAGATAATGGATTTAAAAAGAACATTAGAAGGTGCGGATTCAATAATCTTGAGTTCGGAGAAATCCAGTCGATAGGGATTGCTACTTCTTGGGCAACGAATGAATTAGATAATACAAATAAATTTAGTGATATCAGCATATTAGAAAAATTTATTAGTGAATATTCGGTTTTGTTTGATGATGAAGTAAGTATTGAAATCATTAAAGATTTAAGATTTTTTATAGAAAAAAATAAAGAAAGGAATTAATATGGGATTAGATTCATATATTTATAGAGTTGAAAAAGATAAACCTTCTCCAAAAGAAGGTCCTTTCGATGAAATTTTGGATGAAGTTTGGTATGCTCGCAAAGCGAACGCTCTCCATAAGTGGTTTGTAGATAATCTCCAAAATGGAGAAGATGAATGTCAAATCAGCTTGATTCCTCAAAGGAAGTTTGAGGAACTAAAAATTATTCTTGATAAAATTTCTGATTATTGGTATGATTCTGACTTGAAACATTTATCTTTTGATGATAGATTTAAAGAAATTAAGGATAAATGTTCTGAACTTCTACCTACTCAAAGCGGATTCTTTTTTGGGCCTATCGAGTATGATTATTATTCTTATATTTATCCTATTCTAGATTTACTCATTGAAATAGAATATTTGGATATGGAAAAGTACAATTATTACTATCACGCCTCTTGGTAAACATTAAATTAATTATGGATATTCTTGATGAAGTTTGGATTGTTAATCCTACAAAAAAAACATATTTTAAGAAAGAAAAAGCTGCTGTTTTCACTATCAATGAAGTGCAAAAAATGGTTGCCGATGAAATGGGCATCAATTTCTATGAGGGGTTTTCTGTGCCAAAAAAAGAATTTGATGGTAAGTGCACCCAGCTTTCCCTAAGATATGGAGGGATTCTTTTCACCCAATTTTATGGAAGAGTTTGGTTCGATGACGAAGAGGAAGCGAAAGAATTTGTTGATAAATTAAGAGAAAATTAATATGAGATTATTTAAGTATATTCGAGAGTATCAAAAGGCAGTTCTCTTTAGTAGCTTCATAGTTGCAATTTCCAATAGTGTATTCCACTATTGTCTTCAAGAATGTTGGGATGCCGACAGGTTTCTATGGATATATTTTATTGTGACTCTTCTTTCATCCCTTTTCAGAGCTTATTCTGATATGAAATACGAAAATTAAAACGATAATAAGAAAAATTTATGCCTAAGACATATAATAACAAAACATTGGAAGAGTATTACGCTCTTTGGAAGCTGGCGGAAAACTCTGTGTCTCAAACGGAATTTTGTAAGTTTCATAATATTCCGCGCTCTACATTTAATGATTATGTGAGAAAGAAAAAGGGTCCAAATGATATTATAAGAGCCTCAGAATTAGTTCGAAGAGAACAAATTAAAGCAGAAAGAGAGATAATGTCGCTTTCTTGGTGGGAAAGAAAAAAACTCCTTCGGGAATTTTTGTCTGTGTCTAATGATGTAGATAGAACTAAAACATTATTAGGGCAATGTTCCAGCATATTTTTCTGGAAAATTGTTATTTTCACCTTAGCTTTCCCGCTCGAAAATTTTTCCCCCGAAGATTATGAAAAAATATTTGGTATTTCTGCCTCTGAAACAGAATTGATTGACGAACTAGAAAAAACTATTCAATATATATATTTTAATTACTATAAGGCTTCATTGAATATTTCTGACCCCGAAAGAGAGTTCGAATTAACGAGTGCAAATATTTTCCGAGTAGAAAATTTCCTTCAAAAAAATAAAAATATTATTGTTCCTTTATGCTTCTATCTTCTGAAAACTATGCTTGAGGCAATAAATAGCACTTCTTTTGGAGAATACAAATATGGCTTCCCTTCAACTTTTGGTGGAAACTATGTAATTTTGAAATCTGCGGCGCGTACTCTTCTTCAAGGAAAAATTATGGATAAAAAGTCCATTCAAGAATATGCAGATGTGTTGAAGTGTTCTTATTGGAATGCCTTTAATTTAATTTCTGCCGCAGAGAATGAGGTAGAAATTTTCGGAAAGATTTTCCCCTATGATTTCGTAGAATAAACTTGATTTTTTATTCGTTAAGCCTATAGTAGATTCATGCCAATTAAAGTAACTGACCTACCCATTCTAAATGGAAGCCTCTTTGGGGCATCAAATTGCATCCGCTTGTGTGGCGATGGTAATATCTCCTCTTGTGTAGATATTCAAAATCAAGAGAATCCTATTGAAATTTATGATAATCGCGTTTTTGAAGTTTGTGGCTACACTAGAAATGCTTTGTTCAGAGGATGCACCGGAACTACTATAGGCTTAATGTTTATCGAGAATCAAGGCGATGAGCCGACTTGGGTTCATTTGACAGACTGGTTGCCAGCAAAAGATGAAGTTTCTTTGAAAGTAGAAGAGATTAAAAAGACCACCTTTGATGAGTTCAGAGATGTTTATATGGAATGGCGCGAAACTCTATTTAATCCAAAAACGGAAAATAAAATTCTTGACGCTATTTTTTATAAACTCCATGAGTTCGCCATAAGTCCGATAGCATCTTCGGATAAAATAACATGTTCTTCTTTATTGTATGAAGCAATTGATAGATGGAGGCTAATGATTAAACATAATGATGTCAAAATAACGGAAAAAGACAAATTAGAATCTATGTTTAAACTATCTGTCCAAGTTTGGTAATGGAAAAAGAACAAGCAGAACAATTAAAACGGCTTTTGGGCATTCCTTCAGAGGTTCATATTTCTGAGCTTCCTAATAGGCTAGTTTATTCTTCTTGGAAAGAAGAAAGCATTTTATTGAAGGGGGAAAAAAGACAATGGGAAAATACTAGAGATTCTATTGATTACAATATTTCTCTTTCAATTAGAAATGGCAAATTTGTTATTAGAAAATCTAATTTTCTTGACGATGAGGATATTGAAGAAGAAACTTATATTTTCAGGCCGATTCTTCTTGATGATAACTTCGACTCTCTTTTTCTAGAAGATTGTAGCGAAAGTTTTTGTATGTTTCTGATTGATAATGGATATGAAGATATTTTGAAAAAGAAGATTCTTAAATGAAAGTGGAAGGTTACAAAATTTCTGATGAAACCATACAAAAAATTTTGGAATATAATTGTATTTGTATGGAAGACGATTTGGATAAAATGCCAGATATCAAAAATGTTGCATATATCGCCTTTTTTAAAAAGAAAAATGGACAAATTTCCTTATTTAGGCAAGAAATAAGTAAGAGAAAAGAGCCTAAGTATATTTATCAATCCATAGGAGCTATTAAAATCGCTATCGCACAACATTTTCGTTCTCATTTGCATTACAAAGAAGAAGAGAAAGTTAGAAGGAAGTTTATTGATGATAATTTTATTTTTGTTCCAGTCATTCCTTCTCTTTCTATAGAACAAATTCTCCAAAAAAATGAGGTGGTATAAAGACATTCCAAAAGATGAGCTAGGGAACAAGTACGAATTGATTGAGCCTGTTTCAATCATTGTGGATGTTCATTTACCTTCTTGTATTGGGAAAGATAAGAACGGCAATATTGTTTTAATGATAAAGAGAAATTGCATTTCAATCATGCCTCCTTATCGCTGGGACGGAGCAACTTGCGCTCCTGATTTTGAAAGTGTTCTTTTGCCTTCTTTAGTCCACGATATTCTTTATGATGCAATTAAATCAGGATATATCTTGACATTTGAAATCGCTGATGCTATATTCATGTCGTTGATGAAAGAAACGGACTTTCCACTAAAAAACACTTATTATTCAGCGGTTCGCCGTTTTGGGGAATGGTGTAGGAAAGATTTGTCAACTGGAACATTAACAATAGAAAATTTCCAAGATGAATAGGTCATTAGCAATAACTTTGAAATGGATGGCGATTTTCGTTTTATCCATCATTATTTCAGGTTGTGCCGAAGACCCTACTCAAAATTGGAAACCAAGTAAAATTTTAATTGGAGAACAAATTCTTTCAATTGAGGATTTTTATAAGAAATAAATGATAAGAATGAATTACGCTGATTTAATAAACGAATTGAAAGAGGATAGAGATTATAGCAGACATATTCTTTTCTATCCAGAAAATTCGAATGAGCCTATCGAGCTTGTTTATGCAAAAGGAATTGATTCTTTTCGTCTTTGTATAGATGAGAAATCAACACCTCCTGTAGGACTTCACCTATCTCTTTTTAATGGAACGTTTGAATGGAAAGAAGTTGAATAATTCTTTCGATGAAAAGATTGGCGTGTTAAAAAACAAAGGATAAAAAATGACAGAAGAAGAATATGCAAAATTTTGCGCAAGAAATCTAGAGTCCTTTTGGAAAAAAGAAGAGATTTTGATGAATATTAGAAGTAAAAGTGAGTGTATATCCTATTATGCTCGGATAAAACTTCCTAATGGAAAGAGTGTTCTGTTTACAAATCAAAATGGCAAATATTTTTTTAGGACTAAAAACTCTCTAATGGCCCAAATTTATAGTAATTTATTCAATGAAAATAGAGTTTCATGGCCTAATTCTGAAAAAGACAAGAAGAGATTTGCGAGAGAATATGTAGAAGTTTTTAAAATTAAATTGACCAAATATGAGAAAGATTGAAAAAACATATTCTTTATTTTTAGACCCTAGCTTTATCGAAGACTATCTTCCTAGTGTAGAATTGCCTTCTCCACATCTTCAATTCAAGCAAATTGTTGATGCAGATTGTTTTGATGGCTACGAAGAGCAATTTTCTTCCAAAGAGGAAGAAAAGGAATTTATTAGACATGCTAAAAAATGCGAAATGGATGATATTGCCAGATTTTCATTAGGTGCTATGTTTGGCGATAATGATACTGGATGTTATAATCAATTATTGAATCTACTTATGAAGGGGAATGTTCCAGAAGGAAAAATTAATGAAATCATTTCATGTGCGGATATTTATTTTAATGAATTAAAAAGCAATATTGAACTTAAATTTGTAAAATAAAATTATGTGTATTAGACTGAACTATAAAGAGGCAGAAATGTACTGTCTTAAATATGAAGGGTTTGTACGAATTCTGCAAAAAGGGTTTTATGATAAAGCCATTACTTTTTTTAAGTATACTAATGGAGAAGGCGATATCGAAATGAATGCCGCCCAAGAGCTTTTTTTACCACAAAATGTTTATGAAGAGAAATATGATTTGATGTTTACTCCATGCGATTATCATGGCAAAATTATCAATCCAATTGTCGATAAAAAAGATGCATTGGAATATCTTTCAAAAGGCAATTTTTACAAAGTTTTGGACAAAGAGCATGATACTATTTATGTTAGGAATCGTTCTTATGCTAGAGAAATGGGAGATTCCACAGGAAAATATGAAGTTATTTTTAAGATGCCGAGGAAAAATAAAGGAAAATTTATTAGTTAATATTAGATAATGGAAATTGTTTATTTTATGGACCAAGAAGAAAGAGACAGGTTAGCAATTAAGCTTTTCGAAGAACTTTTTAATGATAAAGGTACTAAGATTCTAAGAGTTCCAGGTGGTAAGCGGCAATTTATAAATAAAAGAATTTTAAAACATTCAGATGGTATTGTGAGCTTTTATTTCGGCAAACACGCTATTTTTTTAGGAAAAATGCTTGAAGAAGTTAAGGTCAGTATAAGTGATAGGGCTTACAAAAGCATCTCTTCTTTAATTAGCCAATACGAAAATAAATTTGGAGATGAATTATTAAAAGAGGTTTTTGAATCATCTATTAGCGATGTTAAAGATTTGCGTCATAGCAAATAAACGAGATTTAAAAGAAAATTATTCAAAATTTATCGATTCTTGCGATAAAGTAGTGAGAATCAATAAAATGGATAATTTGAGTTCAGGCTTGACAGGAACTAAAACAGATATTGTTTTTACTGTCACTGGTAGAGATTATTTTCGTTATACAAGAAAATTCAGAAATGTTGATACCTTAAGAAAAGCGAAGGTTATTTTTTGCCCACAAGATGAATATATCGTGAGACAATATGTTTCTCGTGAATGCATTAAAGATTGGGAAATACTAAAAGGAGACTCGGAAACTGAGAGGTGGACGACAACTTCTAAAGCTGTCCATTATTTAATTAATGCTTATCCAAATAAAAATATATATTTTTTAGGAGATATAGAAAGAAGAAAAAGAACTACTTCTGTTTGGCACAATAAACCGCACAAAGAAGATATTTTTTTTGACCTCTTAATAAACAAGGGGATTCTTATTCCAATTCTTGGAAACCACGATTTCATAAATAATGAATAATAATAATTTCAATGGCAATTATATCCCATTGACAATCTCACCTAATTTATTGCAGGATAAAACCCCTCGGGTTTTGATGATTGGTAAGCCATATAATGGGAGGGTTATTTTCGTTGGTTTAGATTCCAAAAATAGATTTTACTTGAATAAAGATGGAAAGACTGCTGATTTGACAGATTTTCATTTCATGGAAAATGAAATAGAATTAATAAATGTAGTTTTTTGCCCTAATTTCTTGCAAATCTTAATCGAAAATAATGTTCATTTCAATTTAGAAATACCTTCTCATAATTATCCTCCTTATAATGGAGGACAGTATAATAATTATAATCCACAATTTAATCAGGGGTTCAATCCAAATTATCCCAATTTCAATAGCCAAAATTACGGACCTTATAGGCAATAAATTTATGCAAAAGACAAAAGAAAAATGGAGATTAGTAGAAAAAGAATGTAAGAATAGCAACCATCATCTTTACCGAAACCATAATACAGGCTGGTGGCTGGCTTTCACTCTTCATAATCTCTCTACTTACCAAGCTAAAAGATTTAGATTTTCTCTGAAAACTGATGATATTGAGGTAGCGAAAAAAAGAAGAGATAAAATTCTGAATGATATCAAAATAAAATATGGTACAACATGTTAGTGATTGATATTTAATGAATATTCTATTTGTTGAGACCTTAATTTTTTATGATGGACCATATTTGACATTAGGATTGGATTGCACAAAAGGTAAAAAATTAGGGCCTATTTATCTTTCAATTAGATGCCTTTTAGAAGGAGAATGTTTTTTGTCAACAGAAATTGATGAAAAGGAGCTTCTTCTTATGAAGGGAGGCAAAATGGATGTAAATGGAATATTCCTTTCTCACAAAAGGCTTTACAAGGGATGGTTCGATTTAAAGGAATGCAATTTTATGTTGGAGAGTTTTCCATATCAATTATCTCTTTTGGATAGAGCCAAGTTTGATAACGCCTTGTACCTTTAAAAAAAGATTGACATTTATTATTAAAATAGTATATTAATCACCTAACAAAAGACAACATAATGAAAAACGACAAGCAAAAACGCGAAGACGAAATTGAAATAACTTTTCATGAAATAAAAGCATGTTTGGTCTTTAGGGAAGAAGATGAAGAATCTGGATTTATTCCTGTTCCTGTTCAGCCTTTACATGTGAAAAAAGAATATTCTTTTACGACTACAAAAGAGGAAATTAACGGCGAAGATATTTTTGCCGTTCTTAAGAAAATGGCCGAAGAGAGTATTTCTCTTAGTTTGATGCAGGACAAAGAAATGTTTGACCTCTCTATTCCTAAAATTGTTTATTTAGATTGCACTATTAATGGCGAAAGAAAGGTTTTTGATGAATGGCCTAAAATGAAATGCACAGATGATGAAGAAGATTAACGTCTTCTGATAATTTTGCTATATATATTTATGTTAAAAGTAGAATTGACAAAACGGGAAATATTTTGTCTTCTGAAAAGAGCAGAAGACCCAAAAACTCCAAAAGGAGAAAGGCAAGAGATTGCCAATATCCTTTCTAAGGTTGGACTTACTGCAACATATTTTCCTACAGTAGCAGAATTCAAATTGAATGGAGTTCTATTTGCGAAAAAGATTACCTGTTACTCAACAAAGAAACATCATTTGGGCTATAAAGAAACTTATAAATATGTCCTTTTTTAAAATTAATATGGAAGAAATTGAACTCGAAAGCGAATTAGAAAATGAGTTTGTTAAATTGGGTTGGGAAATTATTTAATTCTTGAATGAGAACAGTATATGAAAAAAGATGTTTTTGCAAAGATTATTGCATTAGTTTTTAGTTTGCTAGGGGCTGTAGCCTGTTGTGTTGCGCTTCTTAACTTTTTTGGGTTCGAAACTTTATTGGTTTATACGGTTATTTTACTGAAAGGCTTCCTAATTGCGGGGGTGGCAATATGTTTTTTAATCTGTTGCGGCATAGCGTATGGCAGTATTCGCTCTCTTTTTAGCAAAAAAGACAATAATGAACAAGATGAATAATAAGATGCTTCTTTCAATATTCATAATGTTATCCATATTGAGTGGTTATGCAACAGTATACCTTTTTCATAAAGCATTTGATGTTAATCCTTGGATGGGTTTATTAGCCATGATACCAATAGTTACATTAGGCGTTATTACCCAAGTAATTTTTGCGGTATTGATTTATCTTAGTATTGAGAGGGCAACAAGAGAAGAAAAATGAAGTTTTTAATTTTTATTTTTGTAAATTTGCTCCAATTATTTATTGGATATTGTTTTTGTGATTTTATCATCCAAATATTTAATTTGTCTCTTTTTCGTGGCGGCGGGAAGTTTCTATCTCTCAATACTTTCCATATTTAGTTATTTCGCAAACCCAATGGGCATAGAAGAATATGATGAAAATTAAAAATCTTTTTTATTTGGCTCTTCTGCCTCTTTCTGTTGCTGGGGCAGTATTCTCCTATAAGTTTATATCAAAAAGGCTTATTAGGGGGCGCAGGGTGCGGAATGCAGGGCTTCTCAGCAAAAGAGATACTTATATCCTTGAGATTTTGGAAAGTCGTTTTAAATATCTCGCTGTAGATGGGAGAATAGAAACTACATCAAAAAATTTCCTTTCTATGTACCCTCAACAAGTAGGTGAATTAATTGAAGCTCGCGATATTGCTCGCTCATTCTCAAAATTGCATAAACATTATCCTGATATAATCTATAAGAAAAAGGTTAATGGCAAGGAAGTAAGGACTAATGCTGGGTATCTTTGGGTTTATAAACCAAAAAGGAGAATTATGTATGTAGAATTAGTTAGTTGACTAGAAGAATATGGAGTGCTTACAGACAAATCTTTTTGGGGATATAGAGCCTCGATCCATTAGTATTAAAGTAGCTTCTAAAAAAGCTAATGTTTCGACCGCTACCATACGAAATTGGATAAAGACAGGCTATTTATTACAAACTCAACGCGGTAGTATTTCCGAACAATCCTTGAGCGCTTTTTTAGATAATGTGGCAGGTGTTGAAAAATTAACAGCACGAGCTAATAAGTCTCAAAAAGATTCCTGTAGTCAAAATTGCAAGGGGTTAGATTTTTCAAAAATTATCAATACATTGCATGGTGAATGTCTTGGGAAAGCTTATGAACAATCATTATCTAATTCATATAGAAATAAGGAAGGAATCTATTATACCCCCTTGAATATTGTCAAGGATATGTTTAATGGAATTTTTATAAACAAATCAGTCACTTTTTTAGATCCATGTTGTGGTTCTGGAAACTTTATTATAGAAGCCATCAACCAAGGCATCTCCCCTCAAAATATTTATGGATTTGATATAGATGCTAATGCCGTAGAAATTACTAAAAAACGTATCTTAGAAGAAACTGGTATAGATTCTACTAATATTAAAGTTGGAGATTTTTTAATAGAAGCAAGTAAACTCAAAAGTAAAGGAGTTTATTTTGATGTAATTTTAACAAATCCGCCGTGGGGGAAAAAACTCACTAAACAGGAAAAAGAACAGTTCGCGCAAATTTATGAAGCTGGAAAAAGTATTGATACAACAGCGTTATTTTTATTTGCTTCATTACAACTTTTAAAAGAAGGTGGTTGTTTAGGGTTTTTAGTTCAGGAAGCATTTTTCAATATCTCTAGCTATGAAAATGCCAGAAAAAAAACTATTTTTTATGAATTACAAAGACTGGTTGATTATGGCAAACCATTTGATGGACTAATCACTAAAGCCTTTGGAATTATCCTCAAAAATATAGAGCAACAAAATGGCGTAGTAGAATGCGGACGTATAGAGCAACCCCATAAACGTAGTAAAATATCGTTCACAAAAACGCCAAAATCTATCTTTAATATTTGGACAACAGAGGAAGAAACATCAATTATCAATCATATTTATTCACTACCTCATACTACTTTAGAAGGAAATGCAAAATGGGCACTAGGAATAGTTACGGGTAACAATGCTAAATACTGCGTTAGTAATCCACGAACTAATTATTTGCCCATATTCAAAGGATCTGATATAACAAAAAACGGCATTAAAAATCCATCTAATTACATCTTAGATGATTTTAATAAATTCCAACAAGTTGCTCCAAGAGAGAGTTATTATGCAGAGGAAAAGATTATTTATAAACGGAACTATATACTTTAATCTTGTAACCTTCAAAAACAACACTTTGTGTAATAAATCTTGATGAAGAAATCAAATCATCATAGGACCAGCATAAGAATCAACTCTCCAATTGCATATCGAACATTTGTATGCCGAACCATTTATTTGTGTCTTGGAAATGATGCCCTTCTGTCTTCTCTCCATGCAAGCGGGGCAAAGATAGTGAAAAGTCTCTTCTCCACGGAATTCTTCCTTAAGAGCATAAGCAAAAACACCCGGTTCAAACTTTTCAAGCTTATAGCGGCTCTTTGTCTTTTCCCAGTTGTTATACTCCGCGAGTCGTTGCTCGAGCTTACGATTAACATCGGACAACTCCGCATTTTGAGTTTGGAGAGAGAGAAATTCTCCTTTCAAATTAATCAAGGAATCATAGACACTAATAAGCTCTTTTTGAAATTTAGTATCCGAGATATTCTCTCTGAGGGAATTAACAATGTCTATTGCGCCCTTGATTAGGGCGAAGCTTGTGGCGATATCTATCATGAAAAATGATTTTATCAATATTTTCCCAAATAGCAATTTGAAATTTTATTTATTTTAATCTTGTAACTCCCCCATAACCCATTACACTACTCCTAGAAAAAGAAAGGAGTAGAACATGACGTACCGCGAATTCATTGAAAAATTCCCTGATGATGAGAGCGTGGCAAAATATCTCATTGAAAAACGGTTTGAGGGAAAAATAGTTTGCCCATTTTGCGGGAAAACGGAGAAGGTTTATCACGCTCACTATAATTGCCGCAATGCCTATTGCAACAACTGTAAGATGGAATTCTCTATTTTCAAGGGAACCATTTTTGAGGAAACAAGAATGCCTTTAAGACATTGGCTTTATGCTATTAATATGGTTTGTTTGTCTAAAAAAGGGATTTCAGCCATGCAATTGAAAAGGGAGTTAGGTGTTTCTTATAAAACCGCTTGGAGGATGGTTCACAAAATTAGAAGTGCTATGGCAAAAAGAGAGGTAGGAGAAACTTTTGAGGCGATTGTTGAGATTGACGAAACCTATGTTGGAGGAAAACCCCGGAAGAAGAATGAACATGGGGATGATGATGATTTGCCGAAAAATCCTAGAGGAAGAGGGACGGCCAAAGTGCCTGTTATTGGAGTCAGAGAAAGGGGAACCGGAAAAGTTCATGCCGTCGTTGCCAATAGGAATGAAGAGGGGAAACAATTGACGGGTAAACAATTATTCAATGTCCTTAGCAAGGTTTGCAAACCTAATACCAAAGTCATGACTGACCAGTTCAAGGGCTACAATATTCTGAACTATCCTAACAATAAGAACCTTACCCGCATCATGATTGACCATAATGTCATGTTTAGTGCGGGCAATGGGGTTCACACTAATGGAATTGAAAGCTTTTGGGCCTTACTGAAAAGAGGTATTCATGGGATATTTCACCATGTTTCTCTTAAACACCTACAGAAATATGTGGATGAATTCTGCTTCAGGCAATGTTATAGGAACGAGAATGAAGCTTTTGAAGTTTTGATGGGCTTATGCTGGAAATGAAAAGCCGCCACCTTGCGAGCAAGGCGACGGCCTAAGTCATGCAAATCAAAGAATCGCCCCCTTCCCCGAAAGGAAGGAGGCCAGTTAATTCACCGCCGAAAGTTAGAATGACCAGCTAAAGCCTGCTGTGATGGTGTGATAGGCATCCACGTTTGAGAAGTATTTGTTCATTTCGTAGCCAATCATAAAGTCGGTTTTTTCTCCAATAGCAAATTTAAATCCAATCTGGGCGGAATAAGTAAAACCTGAATCACTACCAGAAATACTTCCACCTGTATTTGAAGCTTTTTCTTCATAGTAGAGAACGCCAGCCTTTCCTCCTAAGTAGAACGTTGCTATGTCCGACATAGGGATGTTAAGAGTATATCCAAAAGTCACGGGAACAAGGAGTTGTTCATATTTGAATCCATGTCCTTGGTCATCAGTATAGTAAGTTTTGGAGCCGTATAAGAGGCCTATATTCAGAGATAGTTCGTGGAATACTGATGTTGTCTGAATATTCGTATGCAAACCTAGTTGTGCCCCTCCCAAGTCTGGTATATCAAGGCCGAGAAGGTCATCCGAGCAGAACGAATACATCCCTCTAATGCTCATTCCAAACGTGGAATCGTATCTGGTGGTATAGGCAGAACGATAGTCCCCTCCCATTCTATAGTATTCCCAAGGGTCACTAGAGGCCGCTTGTGCAGTACATGCGAGGCTCAGAAGCCCCAAACTGGCAATGATGGTTTTCGAGTTCATGATGTTTTTAGGTTTTGGATTCCTTAGAGAGGACAAAGAATTATCCTAATGAGATATAATATTGTCCAATAAAAGAGCTATTATTATCCTAATAGGATTTTGTCAACCCTAAACAGTTCGGATTCTTCCATTCATCATCCTGATAGGAGAAAATTGCCCGC